>OOBR01001680.1_pt1 | contig 11513 bp, 10 predicted proteins | sample 1671281 | NCBI WGS metagenome assembly OOBR01 (sample SAMN06348140, study PRJEB24527) | human gut metagenome | biome: human gut; feature: ankylosing spondylitis patient; material: feces | host: Homo sapiens | place: China | collected 2015-10
ACCGGAGCAGGAGAAATAACAAAGATAGCTGCCAGAGTACATAAAATTTTACTTTTTTACACTGACTGCCCTTTTTTATGTATCAACATTTTAGCTGATACAAATATAAGTTTTCCCGAATTTGGGAGAAAGTCAAAAATAAACATTAAGAAAGTATAATGGCATTCCGATATAACATCATGAGAAGCCTGTTCTATTATCTGAACCGGAGAAGCCAGAAGAAAAGCTATAATTGGGTAGAATTTCTAAATATGCTGGATAACAGCTATCCACTGGTAAGACCCCGGATATATGTCAATATATACGAATGATAATGTGAACGATTCGTTTCGCAAAGAGCCGGATGCGGGAAAGCCGCACGTCCGGAGTTCTGTGAGGGGTGTACGACCGTAAGGGGTGCACCTACTCGACCTATGAATCCATCAGAGGAATGAATATTAGAAAACCGGAACGAATATGCGGGGAGGCCGTATGTTCGTTCCGGTTTTTATGTTACAGAAAATTACTGTGTTATGCCAACGGCAGAGAAATCTGAAAAGTAGAACCACCGCCCGGGGTATCCAGTACAGAGATTGTTCCTTTATGAAGTGAAATGATCTCATACGCAATACACAGTCCCAGACCAAAATGCTGCCTGTTATTTCTGGCAGAATCTGCCCGGTAAAAACGCCGGAAAACAGAAGTCTTGGCAGAATCCGGAATACCGGGTCCGTTGTCTTTGACGCGGATAAGAAAGTGCGTTTTGGTCTGTGAAAGGGAAAGAATAATTTTCCCGTTTTCGGGGACATAACTGATGGCATTGTCAAGAAGGATTCCAAGCACCTGACTGATCCTTTCCGGGTCACAGGGACAGGGAGGGATTTCCTCTTCCGGAAGTTCAATGAAAAATTTCATATGGTGGTCCTGCATCAGGGGTTCATACTTTTCGTAGGTATCCAGAAGTAAAGTATCCAGTTCACAGGAAACCGGATGCATTTTCCAGGAATGGTTATCTGCATTTGACAGAGAGAGCATATCATTTATCAGGAGGGACATTCGTGTCCCTTCTTTTTCTATGACTGAAAGAAAATGTCCCTGCTCTTTCGAATCTGCCTTTTTCATGGCAGAGATTCCGGACAGGATTACTGCCAGAGGGGAGCGAAGCTCATGGGAGGCAGCAGCGATAAATTCGGTCTGTTCCTGCCTGCTTTTTTCCAGGGGAGTGATCATTCTTCCGGTAAAAAACCAGGAACAGATACTCAGAGCCAGAATTGCCAGAAAAGCTGCGCCGGAGAATGCAAGTCTCTGTAACAGAATCTTGTGTTTTACAGAATCCAGGGAATACAGGATGATCATACTGACGGTTCCGTGGCTCTTGGGGATCAGAGCAGTGGAAACATAGAAATCTTTCATCTGAAAAAAGATCCGTTTTGTCAGTTTACTGACCGCACCGGGATTAGAAAGATCAAGTGCATAGGAAGCAGCAGAGATTTCTTCTGCCTTCCGGAAAATCGTTTCATCCAGAGAATCCGTCTGTAGTTTTTTCAGATAAAGAGAATTTCCGTTGTCTCTGATATCCATGGAAATATCATAATTTTTTTCTGCCTGCAAAATCCAGTCACTGCTGATGATACTCTGCGTTTCCAGATGAGAGATACAGGAGATGGCGTTGTTCTGAAAGGTATTCCACGCATTCTGGCCTGTGCTGTTTTCTGCGATGAAATTACAGGCAGTTGTCATAATAAAAATGACGATGCCGATGATCAGAGCAGAGAAAAAAGTCATTTGAATATGAAGTCTGCGAAACATGAAATATTTACTCCTTTATGAGATTGTATGGTAATTGTATCATGAAAACCTGTAAATAATCTCTAAAAAAATTCCTGTAACCGAGTATAGAGACAATTTAGAGAAAACTCATGTATAATGAAAGATCAGGAGGATGAAAACAGATGAAAATTTTACTGATAGAGGATGACAGGGAACTGGCAGAGAGCATGAGATTTCAGCTCGAAAAAGAAGGCTATGAGACAGATATCTGCGATGACGGAGAAGAAGGGCTTTATTATATGAAAGAACGAAGCCATGATCTGGTGATCCTGGACCGGATGCTCCCGTCCATGGATGGCATCACTGTTTTGCAGGAAGCCAGAAAGAATCATGTTTCCACACCGGTGATCATGCTGACTGCACTGGGAGAATTACAGGATAAACTGACCGGACTGAAAGGCGGCGCAGATGACTATATGGTGAAGCCGTTTGCCTTCGAAGAACTTCTGGCAAGAATACAGTGCATGGTTCGAAGACCCGGAAGATGGGAGGACACGGCAGTATTATCGCTCGGAGATCTTATTTTTGATTCCGAAAGCGGCAGACTGGAAGGAAACGGAAAGGAATGTACCCTTTCCAAACGGGAAGGAGCACTTCTGGAGCTGATGCTTCGAAACGCTGGTCAGACACTTCCGAGAGAGGTGATCCTCAACCGTGTCTGGGGAGCAGACAGCGAGGTGGAGGATGGAAATCTGGATAATTATATTCATTTTCTGAGGCGAAGATTAAAAAGTGTCAGAAGTACACTGAACCTGAAAAACGTCCGGGGAATTGGATATCGGCTGGAAAATTAGAGAAAGTTTAGAGATTTGCCTGTTACAATCCATTTATCCTGAGAGGGACAGAAAGAAAATAAAAACATGGAGGTATATCCTGATATGAGAAAAATAAAAAGATGGAAACAGGGAATCGCCGTTGCCGGAGTGATCGCACTTACCGGCAGCCTGTTTGCCGGATGTGGCGGTGCAGATGGAAAAAATTCCGGAAGCAAAGGAAAAACAGGAAGCAGCAATCAGGCAGGAAATGCAGATACAGCAGATCTTGTGAATGTAAATACTGACAATTCAGATGGTAAAAAAACAAAAGATGAGAGCACAAAAGCAATGGGACGTTTTCTGGAAAATGATCTTACAGTACCTGAAAATAGCCAGTTTCTGAGAGATGTCAAAGTACTCGACTCAGGTGCATTGCGCATGGTTTATTACAGTACAGCAGATAACTGTTATTATGCAGCAGATTCTGCAGATAATGGAGAAACCTGGACGAATGGAAAAAGTCTGGAAGAACTGTTGGGGCTTAAGGAGAATCTGGGAGAATATATCAGCGTTGTCTCTGCAGCAGCGGATGGAAGTATATTTGTCGGGGCAGATCTGTCTCCTGACAGGGACAATGAAAATGCACAGACAACAGCCGACAGTGGGGAAGAGGATTCTGCGTATGACAACCTGAAAATGGAATTTTTCTATCTTTCCCCTGATGGAAATGTACAGAAAGTTGATACCGGAGATACGATTCAGTCTTCCTATACATTTCAGGCATGTTTCACAGAGAATGGGACAGTTCTTATCGTAGATCCCGGCAATGGCGTAGCAGAGATCAATCCTTCAGATGGAAGTCTGGTGAGAAGATATGAGGAAGGAATCAGTGTTGATTTTATCGGAACAGCAGGAAAAATGTTGTTTACCATTCAGGATCAGACTCTTCACGGATATGATCTGGATACTGGAAAACCACTGGACAATATCAGCGCGCTTACAGAGCAGATCCAGTCTGATGAGCAGGATGTCAACTGGACAACAACCAGCAGTTTTCCGCTTATGTTCTTAAAGGGAGATGAGGATAACAGCCTTTTTTATATTGATCATACCGGTGTTTACAGATATGTTCTGGGAGGCAGCACAGTGGAACAGATAATCGATGGTTCCTTGAATTCGCTCAGTTCACCGGATACAGGAACTGTAGCATGGGGACAGGACAGCGATGGAAATTTCTATGTGGGCTGTAATGCAGGCGAGGATATCAGAATTTATTCCTATGTATATTCCAAAGATACCCCAACGACACCGGATACAGAGCTGACAGTTTATTCCCTGAAAGACAGTAACTTCATAAAACAGGCAGCAGTGCTTTTCCAGAAAAAATATCCGGATATTTATGTGAATATTGAGGCGGGAATGTCAGGAGATGATTCCGTCACAGATACGGATGCGCTGAAAGTGCTCAATACAGAGATCATGGCCGGAACAGGACCGGATGTTCTGCTGCTGGATGGAATTTCAGAGGATACCTATATAGAGAGAGGAATGCTGGAGAATTTAAGCGGGGTATTAAAAGACGAAGATATCCTGCCAAATATCAAAGATGCATATACAAAAGAGGATGGAAGCATTTATACCATGCCTGTCAAGTTCGGCATTCCGATGATAGAGGGAAATAAGGATATCATCGCCGGAATTACGGATCTGACAACAGAGGCTGATGCAGCGGAAAACCAGAAAGACAGCTATGGAAAACTGAAATTTTTCAGCTCTTTTTCCATATCACCGTCCTGGCTGATACAGGGAACTATAGACAATAGTACGCCGGCATGGATGAACGAGGACGGAACCCTCAAAGAAGATGCACTGAAAGAATATCTGGAGCAGGTAAACAGGATCTGGCAGACTCAGAAGGATGCGATAGAAGAGACAAAGAAAGCTTACCAGATGGGTGATGACTGGGCGAATTCAGATCGTTCCGGATATACAAATATTGCAGGATCGATAACGGATCTGCTTGTAAAAGTCAATACAGTGGCGGCAGGCGGTCTGCTTTCACCGGAGGGTCTGGTGTATCTGGATTCTGCAAAAAAAGTAGATCCGGATCTGGATTACAGACTTCTGAACGGACAAAGCGAGAATTGTTTCTATCCAAGGAGTATTGTGGGAATCAGTGCAAAGGCATCTGAAAAAGAAGCGGCAGAGAAGTTCGTAAAGTTCCTGTTTGAAGAGGAATCCCAGAGAGCAAGCAATGATGAAGGACTGGCTGTAAACAGCAAGGTTTATGAAGATATGGCTTACTGGAAAATGGGAAAATCCAGTGGAGATACCATTGGCTCGATCGGAACCTCTTATGATACGGGAGATGGTAATATCAAACAGTTTGAGATGGACGAGATCATTCCGGAAGATGAAGCAATACAGAACATCATGGATCTGGGAAAAACACTTACTGTACCTGCAAAGAGTAATCAGATCATCCGAAATGCAGTAACGGAATCCGGTGAGAAATACCTCAATGGAGAAACGGGGCTGGATGATGCTGTGAAAGAGATCATGCAGGAAGTAAATCTGTATTTATCTGAATAAGCGGCTGTCTGCTGCTGATTACCCAATACTGCAAGGTAAGGGAGTTTAAGAGAATGAAGATTAATTTAAAAGAACACTTATCTTTAACAGAGAAACGGAACGCAAAATCAGATTTGCTGTTTAGTCGGAAACGAAATCGCAGAAGATCTGCAGCTTTCAGAAATACAGAAAAAGGTCTGGCTTTTATTCTTCCGAGTTTTGCAGGTGTCTGCATTTTCTGGCTGATCCCGTATGTGGATGTGATCCGCAGATCTTTTTGCGGGGCAGTGAATGGAGAATTTGTGGGGATAGAGAACTACAGGACGATATTTGCAAACAAAGCGTTTCGTCTGGCAGCAGGCAACACACTTCGGTTCTTCGGAGTGTGTGTGCCGCTGCTGGTGGTATTGTCTCTGATCATAGCAGTCCTGCTTGCAGGGCAGAAAAGATTTACGCAGATTCTGAAAAGTTTCTTTCTTCTGCCAATGGCAATCCCTGTAGCATCAGTGGTACTTCTGTGGAGACTTCTTTTTGACGATCAGGGCTTATTGAATCATCTGCTTCATATGTTATCTGTTCAGACGACTGACTGGATGAATACAGGTGCTTCTTTTTATGTACTGGTGATCAGTTATATATGGAGAAATCTTGGATATGATGTAGTGCTCTGGATGGCAGGATTGTCTGCCATTCCGGCGGCACTTTACGAGGCAGCAAAAGTGGACGGGGCAGGGGAGTGGAAATGTTTTACGAAGATCACACTCCCGAATCTGCTCCCGTCCCTTTTTACGATCGTGGTACTTTCTGTACTCAATGCATTTAAGGTTTTCCGTGAGGCATATCTGGTGGCCGGTGATTATCCGCAGGAAAAAATGTATCTGCTTCAGCATCTGTTTAACAACTGGTACAGGGACCTGTCGCTGGATAAGATGTCGGCTGCGGCAGTGGTGACCGGACTGGTGATTTTTCTGCTGATCCTGGGATTGTGGAAAGCCTGGGGGAAAGGCGGGGCAGAATGAGAAAAGTTATGCAGATATTCCGTATCAGGAAGATAGGAAGCCTGCTCCTTGTACTCCTTGCACTGGTGGCAGTATTTCCGGTATTTTTTTCAGTTACAGGATCACTGATGGGGCAGAAGGAATTAAATGATCTTCTGGGGGCGGTACTGACAGCAGACAGTGGATCTGCTTCCGGTCAGGCAGTCAGTTATGTATTCTGGAGAGTACTTCCGCTTTATCCGACGCTGAGATCCTATGTGAAAGTCCTGCTGGATTCTCCGGAGTTTTTTGTGATGTTCTGGAATTCCGTAAAGATTACTGTCGGAGTTCTGGCAGGGCAGATCCTGGTGGGAGTACCGGCAGCGTGGGGATTTGCCAGATATCGTTTTCCGGGAAAAAATCTGCTGTTTATGATCTATGTGGCATTGATGATGATGCCCTTTCAGGTAATGATGCTCAGTAATTATCTGGTTCTGGATCAGATGAAACTTCTGGATCATCTGTGGGGGATTATTCTTCCGGCGGCCTTTTCCACGTTTCCGGTTTTTATCATGTATCGTTTCTTTGAGAGTATTCCGGAGGCACTGATGGAATCTGCGCGGCTGGACGGGGCGGGTGAGCTGCTTATTTTTATCAGAATCGGAATCCCTCTGGGTTCTGCGGGTATCATTTCGGCACTGGTTCTGGGATTTCTGGAATACTGGAATCTGATCGAACAGCCAATGGCATTTCTGAAGACCAAAAGTCTGTGGCCGCTGTCTCTGTACCTTCCACAGATCGATATCTCCCAGACAGGAAAGGCATTTGCGGTATCTGTTCTGGTTCTGATCCCGGCAGTGATCGTTTTTCTGGCAGGGCAGGATTATCTGGAACAAGGGATCATATCCACGGCAATTAAGGAATAGAGCGACAGAAACGAGAGGATTTATCTATGAAGAAAATAAAACTGATAAAAATTCTGGCAGGATTTTTTGCCCTGATGCTTTTGTTTACTTTTCTGTCCAGGGCGGCAGATTCGGTGAATGTAGCACAGGTAGAGACAAAAACAGCTCAGAATCAGGTGATCACGCATGAGGTGACCGGCACAGGTAAAGTGATGGGAACCAGAGAACGGGCAGTTTTTACCCAGGAGGGACAGAAGGTGGAGCAGGTTTATGTGCAGGAAGGACAGAATGTGAAAAAAGGGGATGCGCTGCTGAAGTTTTCTGTAAAATATCTAAAAAAAACCATAAAGGAAAAACAGGATGCCATAGATGTTCTGCAGGGGAAGATCAATGATCTGATCAGTGCAGAGTCTGTGAATCAGCAGAAGAGAAATAATGAGTTTTCAGATGCACAGGAAAATTATAACAGTGCGGTTTCCAGCGGAAATTACAGTGTGCAGGCGGCACAGAATGAGGCAGCCATAGCCAGACAGAAGCTTCAGGATTATTACGCACAGCGGGATGCGGCGCAGAATGACGTACAGGATAAGATACCGGATGAGGAGAAGTTCAGTGATTCCAGCGAGTTTGATGATCCGGGAAATACAGACGATTTCGGGAATACAGATGATCCGGAGAACTCCGATGATTCCGGAAATACGGATTGCACAGATGGCGAAGGGAATAAAAATACATCAGGAAACGGCGATAATTCTCAGGAGCAGGCATTGATTGATGATATCCGGGCGAAAGAGGAGGCGGTCAATGAAGCCATGCTCAGCCGCAGAAGAGAACTTCAGTCAGCAGAGCAGGCAATCCGGGATACGCAGATCGGTGATGCTTCGGATTCCACGCTGGAGAATACGCAGGCGGAACTTGAGACTGCGCAGAAAGATCTGGAAACGTTGCAGAAAGTGCTGGCACGAAAGGGAAAAGTGAAAGCACCCTGTGATGGTGTGATAAAGAGTCTGAGTGCAGTGACAGGAAGCCAGACAGGAGCGGAAGCTGCGGTTGTCCTTTATGAATCCAAAGGAACCTTTCGGTTTCAGGCAGAGGTCAGCAAAGATGATCTGAAATACATAAAGAGTGGCGGAGAGGTAATTTTAAAAGGTGCGGATGAAAAAGAGATTACAGGAGCGAAAGTGGAGTCTGTGAAAGAGGACAGCAGTAATGAAAATCAGTACATTCTTTCTGTACAGGTACCGGAGAGAACTCTTTCCATAGGAGATACTGCGGAATTTACAATTTCTCAGGATGCAGGTCCTTTTAATGTCTGTGTTCCGCTGAGCGCATTGTATGAGGAAAATGGCAGATACTATGTTTATGTGACAGATACACAGAACACCGTCCTGGGTGAGGTACTGGTAGCGCGAAAAACGTATGTGAATGTGAAAGATAAAAATTCTTCCACTGCTGCGCTGGAGAACGGGGATTTATCAAGTGACCAGAAAATCGTGACTTCCAGTGACAGAGAGATCAGCAGCGGCAGCCGGATCAGGCTGCTGGAGGAATGAGTGTCAGAAGTCAGAGTGCCTTTTTAAGGAAAGCCGGTACTCTGACTGTGTGGCTGATTATTTTCTGTATTTATTTTCTGGGAGTCTATAATTATGTGCAGATCAGAAATGATACAGCAGTATCGGTGTTTCTGTCCGCAGCTTATCCTGACAGGAAAGGAGCAGAAAATATCCTGAAGCAGGAAAGAAAAAGTGAGAAGCCTTATGATGTATGTTTTTATGCAGATGCAGGGTTGAGGGAGATTTCTGCGAAAGAAGGAAACCGGCAGGCACAGGCGATGACTGTGTATCTTAAGGGAAATCCCGCAGGGTATGACTGGAAGGTAGCAGCTCTGACAGAAGGTGATCCGGATGGTTGCGTGATTGATGGTACAACTGCCTGGGAGCTCTTTGGCAATAAGGTTCCGGGTGGTCAGATTCTGTTTCAGGGACGTACTTATACTGTCAGGAAAGTTGCGGACTGGGGGCAGAAAATTTTGGTTTTCGGGGCGGCTTCTGCGGATGATACCGAGACGGAACTTTTTTATAATCGTTTGTTTATCAGAAGGAGAAATGGAGAAACCGAAGAAAGTACAGTGAACGGATTTCTGATGAAATACGGACTTCAGGGAACTGTGGTATCCTCGGCTTTACCGAAAAATGCAGGACTGGCGGCATTACTGCTGCTTCCGGCGGTTCTTTCTGGCAGTCTGTGGACGGAAATAAGCAGAGAAAAAAAGAACTATACAGTGAAAGATGCAGAGTACTGGTTCTGCAACCTGCTGTACAGTGTAATGGCAGGGACGGTGGTCTGGCTTCTTTTTACACATCTGACCTGGCCGGAGGGATGGATTCCGTCAAGGTGGTCTGACTTTGGGTTCTGGAAAGAAAAGGTGGATCAGGCTGTGGCAGAATTTAAGCTGTATCTGATGCTTCCGAAGACGGTATCCCAGACGGAAGGTATGATTCTTGGCGGGAAAACGGTTTGTGCAGGAGGGGGTTCCTGTTTTCTGTATTTGTTGTGGAAAGTATATGAAAAGGGATATGACAGAATCTCTGACAGAGGAAGGCGAGGGAAGGATTTTCCAGTGGAGCAGAATTAAATCCGTGAAAATGTCAAAAAAAGAACTTAAACCTGAATTATTCACGGAACAGTATCTGAACTGATAACTGTACCATGAATCTAAAAATTGATCCATGCAGCTATAACATCACTCAATTAACCTGTCAAAAGGGTATAAAATCCCTCTGGCAATGTTCTAAGCAGTTATTAGGCTGTCAAGGTTCGTTAATAGTTGCTATTCCAACTGTACATTCAGCTTACCGATATTTGAAAATGTCTCATAGAATTCATCCATTTGGATAGCAGGTTGAAATAATAGAAGCCGATATTTTATTTCAGTAAAACAGGAATAAAATATCGGCTTTGAAAGGTTAATTGGAAATATTTTCAATCTGCCATTGCTTTGATGACTCGTGGAGGCCAGCTTCCTTTTGGAGCTAATATAGGATCAATTAAAAATGTTTTTCCACCATAATATAAAAAAATGGTGGCATTTCGTATTTGCTGAAGGTACATGAAAATGTTCTCCTGTTAAATGATATTTTGTAAGTTGTTTTCTATAGATATCCGCTGATAGTAGATATCTATGATATCCTGTAAAGTAATCGTATTCATTTTTTCTTCGGCAGTCTTTTGAATTTCATTATAAAATCCCTGCAAAGATAACTGAATGTTAATGCCAACGCCACAATCTGGATTGGTATGAGTATCTAAATGAAGCAATGGTTTATCACCTTCAACTGCTTTATAAATATCCAGCAATGTAATCTGATCGGCTGGTTTTGAAAGAGAAGGACGGGCATGTCCGGCTACACTGGTCATAAGTTCAGCTTTTTTTAGTTTTAACATAAGCTGGCGTACAAAGCCGGGATTTGTATGGACACTTTCTGCAATTGAGGCACTGGAGAGGGATTTTTCCTGGTTGATAGCAATCAGAACCATTACATGGACAGTATCGCTTAATTTCGTTGAGTATTTCATGATAAGAAACTCCTTGTAGTATGATATAATGATTTTGGTTTCACGTTTTTGAGGCGAAAATATTTCTGGTTTGTCAAAAACATCCCAAGTTCTCAACAGCTCTTTTTAATGTGTTGAGAAACTGTACATATTTTTTATTTTGATGATTGTAAATAATATAATTACAACTATAATGAAATTTAAAGGAAAAGTCAACATAGTAATAAAACTTACGGAGGATTGTATAATATGCTGATTGTGGACAAATTAAAAGGAAATTTATATACCAGAATCAAAAAACATATGACTAAAAAAATGTATCACCTTTATTATCGTGAAAACAGGGAAGCTTCACAGTCTAAAGAAGAAGATGAAGCAAATTTATTAAGAGCATACCGACATTTAGACGCATGCAGATTCAAAAATAAGGGATGGCCATGTCCAACATGCCCAAGTTGCTGTTTTTGTGGAAAAGATTATGAAACTATGACTGAGGTAATGGATTTTGCCCGGGAATGGATGAAAGAGAATCCGGACAAAGCCAGATTTATGAAACCACCCAAATTCTTGCATAAACATTGATTATTATATGATGCGATAAAATGTTTGCAAAGGAGAAGTTATGGAATACAAAAATCAAACAGAAAATCGTGCATTTCAGGAAATGCTGCTGGCAGCAGTAAAACGGTTACAAAATCGTTCTGGAGAGGAGATTGCTGCAAAAAGTGGGGCTGTTTTTCATAGCAGTCGAAATATGCTTGAGGTACAGAGTTTTCATGAAGTGATTGAAATTCAACTTCCTGAGTTTTATATTAACTCAGATATGGATGAATGGCATTATCTGACATTGCTGCATTATCTGGATATGGCTGATGGAACAGAAGGTTCACAGAAGCTCATTACTTTTGGTAACCTGAAAGATGGATTGATTCGGGGAACCA
>OOBR01001707.1_pt1 | contig 11373 bp, 7 predicted proteins | sample 1671281 | NCBI WGS metagenome assembly OOBR01 (sample SAMN06348140, study PRJEB24527) | human gut metagenome | biome: human gut; feature: ankylosing spondylitis patient; material: feces | host: Homo sapiens | place: China | collected 2015-10
TACATCGAGCAAGCTCGTGTATTATTGACTTATCTTTTTTTGGCTGAACTGTTACTATTAATTCTAAAATTGATACATCTTAAAATTGCGAAAAATGAATTAGATGAAATTGATTTTTTGAACAAAAGAAAGTCAAATCGAAAAATATCTTCTAAAATAAGTTATTTTTACGCAATAAATATTTAAAATCTTAAAATTTTTTCAAAAAACAATCAGCAAAATAAATTGAAAAATCACAGGAAAATTACTATAATGGAGGAAAGTATATGGGGAAAAGATATAGTTTAACAAACAAAAATACGGAGCAGGAAAACAATAATAATTATAGAAATGGCTCGAAAGAGACAGGGATTTACAGAAACCACAAAGATGGTGTCGCATACAAGCTTTTTTCGGGTAAGAAAGAGTCATTGTCGTTGTATAACAGCATAATGAGAACAGATTACACCGACCCTGATGAGCTTGAGGTAGTAACATTAAACAGTGCAATTTACATTGGCAGAAAAAATGACAATGCAATAATATTGCATTTTAATATGCTGCTTACGGAGTTTCAGACAACTTTCAATCCGAATATGCCGCTTAGAACACTTATATATGTATCAAATGAATACGAAAAATATATAGCGGAGCATGAATTAAATCTATATTCGGAATATATACAGAAAATACCGACACCATATTTTGTGACATTATACTATGGAAGCAAAGAACAGCCCGAAAAACAGATATTAAGACTATCAGATGCATATAAAAACAAAACTGAAAACCCGGAGCTTGAACTTATGGTGACACAGTATAATGTTAATCCAAGCTACAATGAAGAGTTGAAAAGACGCTGTCCGGAGCTGGACGGTTACATAAAATATGTCGAAAAAACCAGAAAATATCATAAAACCGGTATGACATATGAAGAAGCAGTCAAAAAATCAGTAGATGAGTGTATCGAAGAAGGTATTCTAAAAGAGTTTTTCGTAAAAAACAAGGCAGAGGTGATTTCGATGACGATATTTGAGTATGACGAAGAAGAACACATGAGACTTGAAAGAGAAGAACAGTATAGGAAAGGCGAAGAAGCCGGAGAAGCCCGTGGAATTGAAATTGGAGAAGCCCGTGGGATTGAAATTGGAGAAAACCGTGGAAGATGTGAGGGATTAAAAAATCAGATAAGAAAGAAACTGGCAAAAGGAAAAACAATTCTACAGATAGCAGATGAAGTAGAAGAAACAGAGGAAAAGGTGATTGAGCTGATAAAAGAAATTGAGACGGAGCAGGTGTAGGAGGGAGGATAAATCAAGCCGTATTCGCAATTCTACGAAGTTCATTTATTGGAATATGATTTGACATTCTGTGTTAAAAAGCAAATAAATACCAATAATATAAACATAATTATAATAATCAAAATAACTCAAAACGCTTCAAAATTGGTAACAGTTCAGCCTTTCATTTATTACATTCATAAAGCTGCAAAGCAGCAAGCTGTCAGTTGCTGCTTTGCAGCTTTTTGTTTATTTACGCGAAAGCAAAGTGAGGATGGAACAAATAAATTTGTTCCATCTGAGCGTGCTCGAGAGGGATTTGCCATCATTTCAGAAATGAAAGGCTATTCTACCATAAAAATGTACTTAACAATACAATGAACAAGCTCATTGTATTGCCAATTACATTTTTATGGCTGAACTGTTACCGAAATTATAAAATTAAAAAAAATCAATGTATAAAATTGCTAAATTTGCAGGTATAAAAAATATTAACACTGTGTTAATATTTTGTTCAAATGTTAAAGGCAGTTTGATGGGTGCAATAAAGACCGATGATTTCTGCTTTAAGCAAAAGTAAATTAACAATTTATTACCCATAGAGATGGGAGAAGGAGGATTTCTTAATGAGATTAAAAAAAGGAATGAGAAAAGCCCTTTCTTTAGCTCTTTCAACAGCACTCATTATTACAAGTGCAAACATTGGGAGTACAAAAAGTAAGGCAGCAGAAGCGGATGATACGACACATTCATATGTCGCAACAGTAAAAGATAACAAATTAACAAGTGTAACTCTTGATGGAAAAGATGTTACAAAAGAACAGAAAATATTTAATAATGGTACAGATGATAATGGTAAGTTTTATGTAACAGATAAAGAAAGTGCAAAAACAGTACATGGACTTGGAATTGATTTTTCTGAAGTTGTTTCTAGCACAAAGGGTTATAAAACACCAACTATCACATTAGCAGGTACAGGAGATTGCAATCAGTACTATTATGGCGGAAGTGTTGTTACTAAGTTTAATGGAACAGACAGTGATACTTGTGGTTCTTGGAATTATGTAGGAGATGGTGACTCATCAAAGGTTATCGCAGATGCAATAAAAGATAGCGGAAGTAAATTCCTTTTAAATATTAAAGATGAAGCTAGTGAGGATTGGACAAATATTAATTATACTGTTACAGTAGAGTATTATGACAGTTCAGCAAAACCAACTATTGATATGTCAAATGTCAAAGATGAGATTACTATTCATCGTGGAGAGACAATTAAGATTTCTGCACCTGTAACAAAACCAAATTCAACAAGAACTATTGAATTTGACGGATGGGCATATGACAAAACATATACTGCTATCAAAGGTGTAAAGGCTTGGTTTGATGATGAGACAGATGAGTTCTATATATCAGCAAGTGATGATGCAGATATGAATGCAGATACACCTAAGATTTATATGGGAACAAAAACAGATATTGATGGAACTACATATAAATTATCAGGTGGGAAAGATTGTACTCTCGTTGTTAAAGAAGCTTTAGCAACACCGACACCAACAGCAGAAGTTTCATCAGCACCTGCAGTGTCAACAAAGCCTTCAACAGCCCCAACAAATGGAGCAACAACAGCCCCAACAAGCGGAGCAACAAATACACCGGCACCTGTAACATCAAATACACCAGCACCAACAAGCGATGCAACACCAGCTCCGACAGAAGCTCCTAAGGGAAATATGGATAAATTTAATGTTGCATTTAACTATGTAGCAGATGACAAATGGGGCGAGCAGTCATGGGGAGACAAGTCAGTTGATGTAACTGGTGATGGAAAATATGAAATCAGCTACACTGCTCAGTCTGATACAACTGACATCTTTATGATGATTCTTTCAACAGACCTTTACAAAGGTTCATTAAACAAAGACTTTAAGCTTGTTCCTACAACTGTTTCTGTTGGAAAGACAGATTACAAAGTAAATGCGAAAGGCGGATGGTGCTTCTCAGACCAGGAAGAAACAAACGCTTACAGATACAACATTGTAAATCCATATAACGGACCTATTGGTTCAGATGGTGTAACATATGTTGACCCTGCCGTAACATCTATTGATGGACTTGGAACAGTACCTGTAAAGAAAGGAGATACAATCAAGGTATCATTTACTGTATCAGGAATGAAGAGCAGCACTAGTGCAAAATCAAAAGCTAAAGTAACAGTTTCTAAGAAAACAGTAACAGTAGCAGCAGGAAAGTCAACAACAGTTTCTTATAAAGCACTTAATAAGGCAGGAAAAGCAGTTAAGGCATCAGCTAAGACTTCTAATAAGAAACTTGCAACAGTAAAAGTAACAAGCAGCAAGAAAATTAAGATTTCAGTACCTAAGAAAGCAACAAAGGGTTCTTCAGCTAAGATTACACTTACAAGTGCAGGAAAGAAAGCAACTATCACAGTTAAGGTTGCAAACCCTGTTAAGAGTGCAAAAGCAGCTAAGAAAACAGTAAAGATTAAGAAGGGCAAGAAAGCAAAAATAACAGTTAAGGTTACAGCTCAGAATAAGAAGAAAGCAACAACAGATAAATTAACAGCTAAATCTTCTAAGTCAAAGATTGCTAAGATTACAGGCAAGAAAGTTTCTAAGGGTAAAGTAACAGTAACAGTTAAGGGTGCTAAGAAAGGTACTTCAAAACTTACAATCAAGATTGGTAAGAAATCAGTTAAGGTAACAGTTAAAGTAAAATAATTGCCATAATATAATAAAATTTTCCAAAGCATAATTTTTGAAATAAAAAGCAGAGGCGAATGTAAAAATTCGTCTCTGTTTTTCTTTGATTATAGCAAAATTAAGGCGGAATTATTATGATTTTTAAAAAATTCTATTCCAAATATTGTCAAAAATTAGCCTTAACTATAATGTTGATAATATGGGAAAAATCACTGAAAAAACTCTTGTATTTTATGTAGAAATATCTAATAAATATACAAAGTGCACAAAAAAAGCTGGAATTATTATGCATTTTTACTGTTTATTTGAAAATGTTATTCTGTTACTATGTTAGATGTAACGAAACGGCTTATAGGGTTGAGTGCGGACTACAACTTTATCGTTTCAAAAATTATGCAACCCTATATATGATAGGGAGAAGGAGGATATGTTAATGAGATTAACAAAGGGAACAAAAAAAGCTCTTTCCTTAGCACTTTCAACAGCGTTAGTATTGACAGGTGCAAATGTAGGTACATTAAAGGCAGATGCAGCTAAAGTTAATAACAAAGATGGTGTTAAATTAACACTTACAGGTAAAACTTTAACTGAAAAATACGCTACTGTTAAAGAGGATGGAACAGTTAAAGTTACAACAACTTTTGCAGATGCAGCTACAGCAGGTGCTCTTAAAGGAGCAAACTTTGGTGAAACAAAGACAGCTACTGATGTAAAATATGTTGATGACTGTGATTTCTCTTTAAAGATTGTTAAAGTTGAAGTTGCTGAGAAGAATGTATTAGCAAAGAATGTAACTGGAGATTACAATAATTCAGATTTATATGAAGTTAATACAACAGATAAATCTTTCAAAGATTTTGTGGCAGAAAAAGGCGATGAGATTACATTTACATACAAGGTAACCGGTCTTGAGGATTATGAGGATACTTTAGATGCACTTAAGAAAGAGAATGAAGCACTTGCAGCATCAAAGGCAGCCCTTGAGAAAAACAATGCTTCACTCGTAGCATCAAAAGCAGCCCTTGAGAAAGACAATGCTTCACTCGTAGCATCAAAAGCAGCCCTTGAAAAAGACAACAAGTCACTTGCAGCATCAAAGGCAGCTCTTGAGACAGAGAACAAAGCACTTGCAGCATCAAACTCAGCACTTGCAGCATCAAAAGCAGCTCTTGAGGATCAGCTTAAGAATACACCTGCACCAACAGAGACACCGGCACCGGTTGCTAAAGGTCAGATGGGTAACTTCAATGTTTCATTCGACTATGTTGGTGATGATACTTGGGGCGAGCAGTCTTGGGGTGACAAGAGTGTCAATGTAACAAAAGATGGTGATTACTCTATCGAATACACAGCAACAAGTGATTCAAAAGGAATCTACTTAATGATGCTTGACACAGACCTTTATTATGGAAGTCTTGCAGACAACTTTGCATTCACAGTTAAGAATGTAAAGATTGGTGACAAGACATACGCTATAGATAACAAAGGATGCTGGGGATTTGCAGATCAGACAGTTTCAAAGAACTACAGATTCAACATCGTAAATCCATGGAATGGTCTCTTTGACAAGACTGGTGTTAACTGGCAGGATGAAAAAGTTACAACTATTGATAAGTTAAACAAAGCTCCTGTTAAAGCTAATGATAAAATTGTAGTAAACTTCAATGTAACAACAAAGAAAGCTTCTTCAACAGTATCTATCAAGGCTGCTAAGTCTAAGGTTTCGGTTGCTCCATCTAAGTCTGCAACAGTTAAGTACACAGTTAAGGGTACATCAACAGTTAAGGCTACAAGCAACAACAAGGCTGTAACAGTTAAGGTAAACAAATCTAAGAAGAATGTTACAATCACAGCTAAGAAGACAGCAGTTATGGGCAAGACAGCTACAATCACACTTAAGGCTGGTTCTAAGAAGTCTACTATTAAAGTAACTGTTGCTAAGACAGCAAATGTTAAGAAGAAAAAGACAGCAAAATACACAGTTGCACTTGCAAAGGTAACTAAGAAAGTTAAGGCTAAGAAGATTAAAGTCTCTGTAAAGAACAAGAAAGTTGCAAAAGTCACAGTTAAAAAGACTGCAAAAGGACAGGTAACATTCCAGGTTAAGGGACTTAAGAAAGGTAAGACAACTGCTACACTTAAATATGGTAAGAAGTCCGCAAAAGTCAGCGTAGTAGTTAAATAATATTTAATAAGTTTGAATTCCCACAATTAAGGAAAACAAATCGAAAGAGCTTTCAGGGAGGGCACACCAATAGGTGTGCTCTCTTTGTGTTATGAACAGATAAAGAGTAGATTGAAGATGTCCGATTGAGTATGCAACAGGTGTTTATAAATGCCGTATATATTAAAAAACATGTATAATATATCTAAAAGTCAGGATATAAATATTAACAAAAATATAATAAAATATGAACATAATAATAACAGTTCAGCTATAAAAATATATTGCAATATTTGAGTTTGCCAATTCTATTGCTATATTTATGACAAAACTGTTACTTATAAAAGGTATAAAATGAATTAAAATTATGTGAGAGGAGAATTATATGAGAAAAACAACTAAAAAATTATTAGCTGCTGCATTGTCAACTGCTATGGTTGTTGCATCGTTTACAGGTGTAGGTGCAGTGAATGGTGCAAAGCCGGCAAGTGCTGCAATAAGTTCAGTCTGGAAAGAAGACGGTTATCACGCTTATCTTTATTATCAGACAAAGACATGGGATTACAGAGATCCGCTTAAAACAGGAAAAGAGTATTCTTATGTGCAGGCCGGTGGTCAGGATGTGACAGAGAAAGCAGAGATTACGGATGTTCTTTTAAAAGAAGGTGACGGAGAGTACACTGTTAAGATTTCAGGTGTTGACCTTACAGGAGCAGATGCGTTTAACATGATGGGAATTTCGACAGATATTCCTCTTAAATCAGCAGACAGCATAAAAGTCACAGATGCAACATTAAAAATTGATGGTAATGAGGTAGAGGGAGCAGCAGGAGTAGAACTTCCACATACAAAATCATATGAGGCAAACGGTTATAGTGTATTCAGTTATACAGGTTATGACGGATGGAATCTTTCAAGCACTATTCCTTTCAAACAGGGCAAACTTACAACAATGCCTAAATCCGATATTGAGATTTCATTTAAGATAACAGGTGTTCCTAAGTTTACAAAGACATATGGAAAAAAGGCTGGAGCTACATTTACAAGCGGAAATTATACATATAAGGTAACAACTGCCGCTACAGAAGATACAAATGGCAAAGTTGCAATTACAAAGCTTTCTACAAAGGGAAAGAAAGCAAAGACACTATCAGTTCCAAATACAGTTAAGGCATCAGGCGCGACATATACGGTATCTGCTGTTAATGCAAATGTTTTCAAAGCAGCAAAAGCAACATCTGTTACACTTGGAAAAGGTGTGACAAAGATTGCATCTTCAGCATTTGCAAATTGCAAGAAACTTACAAAACTTGTGGTAAACGGTAAATTATCGTCTGTTGCAAAGAATGCATTTAAAGGTTGTACTAAAAAGATTAGCATTTCAGGAAGTTCAGTTGATGCAAATGCTAAAAAGATTAAGGCAGCCGGTGCTAAGAGCATTAAAAAGGTTTATACACCTATTTTTGCCACAAAATATGCTACAAGTGGACTTGTGAGCGGAAAAGCTGGAACTGTTGCAATTACTGCTGAAAATGTTAAGAGTGTGACAAAGGTTACTGCTTCAAGTGCAGATGAAAAAATAATCAAAATTAAGAATGAGAAGACATCAGGTCTTACATATTCTGCTGAGATATTTGGTGTAGCTGCCGGAAGTGCAAAGGTTACATTTAAGATTGCATATAAGAGAATTGATGGAAAAACAGCAACAAAGACTATTACAAAAGATGTAACAGTTGCAGATGGCGGTTTTTACGGACAGCTTGAGGATAAAGATATTACACTCCGCGTGAAACTGCCGGAGACTTCAACAAATGTCGGTGAAGAGAGAACCGTTTCGATAAAGGGCGGGACTTCAGCAAACATGACTGTTAAAGACAACGGTACTGTTCGTAAAGATGTTTCTACACAGTGGCTCATTGAAAATGAGATGGGGGAGGGTGTAAACCTCGGAAATACTCTTGAAGCTACTTTAGGAACTTATGCTGACAAGGTTGCTGCTACAGATGCTACAGTATTTGAGCAGGCATGGGGGCAGCCTATTACAACAGAAGCTTATATCCAGTCACTCCGTTCATATGGCTTTAATACTATCCGTATTCCTGTAGCATGGTCAAACATGGATTCAGAGGATGGAACATATACTATCAATGAAAAATACCTCGGTCGTGTAGAAGAAGTTGTAAACTACGCATTAAACTGTGGTATGTATGTAATTGTCAACGATCATTGGGATTCTCAGTGGTGGGGACAGTTTGGTGCGTGCAAGGAAGATGCTGACGGAAAAAAAACTGCCGATGAGACAAAACGTGCAGAAGCATGGAAGAGATATAGTAGATATTGGACACAGATTTGTGACAGATTTAAGGATTATTCAGATCATCTCATTTTTGAAGGTGCAAACGAGGAACTTGGTGACAGATTAAACGACGCAATCTATGAAAGTGGTTATTGTGTACCAAAAGATGACAATGATACAAAGGCTATCTCAGGAAACCTTACAGAGGATGAGAGATACGAAATGGCAAATAAGATTAACCAGAAATTTGTAGACATTGTCCGCAGTACAGGCGGAAACAACGCATACAGACATCTCCTTATCGCAGGTTATGATACAAACATTGACAAGACTTGTGATGACAAATTTAAGATGCCAACAGATACAGCAGAAAATGGAACTACTAAACTCAGCGTTTCAGTTCATTACTATACACCATGGGATTTCTGTGGAGACGGTGGCAGCGGTATCTATACACAGAAAGACAAAGAAGCAACAGAAACATACTTCACAAAGATGGATAAATTCTACAATGCAGGATACGGAATCATCATGGGTGAGTTCAGTGTTTGCAATCCAAAGCAGGAGGGTGTTGCACAGTGGTTAAATGATACAATGACTATTGCAGCTAAACATCATATTTTACCTGTACTTTGGGAGACAAATCAGTACATGGATAAAGACAACTGTAAGATGAGATACAATGACATTGCCGTACTCTACAATACAATCACAGGTTCAACAGGTGATACAAGTTCAAAGATAAATACAAACGGAACAACAACAGACGGTTCAATCGCAGATTATCTTGAAACAACAAATGTAAATAACCTCAAAGCAGGCTTTGAATGGACAGGAAAGTGGTACAAGAACGGCGGTGGAAACCTCGTAGGAGATGATATATACACAACAGAAGAAGGTGGAACAAAGGTAACAAAAGGTTCTGTTGAAGCATTTGTACCTGAGTCATCATCAAAATCATCAATTGACGGAGATACAACAGAGCTTGGCTTTAATGACTGGGGCTATCAGGCATTCTTAAAGATTGATTTATCTAAGTATAAGAAGCCGGTTGTTGCATTCAACTTCTTAGATATATCAGATACAGAGGACTTTGTCGAAACAGTGACTATTGGAACATCAGACAAAGTTGGCGGAAGCGGAAAGAATACATATGACCTTAAGTATTCAGAATTCCATGGAAAAGGAATAGTGCTTAATGATACATTGTTAAAAGCACTTGAAACAGAGCCATACCTCTATATAACATTTGCAGGAAAACCTGCAGTGACAGGAATTACTGTTTACGAGGGTTAAAATCTTAACAGATAGTGTAAATAGAATATTTTGTATAGTGTATCACTGACTTTTAGTTAAATAAGCATTAAAACAAGCCGAATACAGAATAAAGTATTTGCGTTCGGCTTGTTTATTTATTTCTTAAAACCGGTTATGCTGATTATTTTCCACAGTTCTTTTTATCAATCTGCTGATTAAAAGCATAAAAGTTTCGACAGTCAAGGTTTTCCTGAGTGCGTCTGAGACATTCGCCAAATCTCTGGAAATGAACAATTTCTCTTTCTCTGAGGAAACGGATAGGTTCTGCAACTTCAGGGTCTTTTACTATACGAAGAATATTATCATAAGTCAGGCGGGCCTTCTGCTCTGCCGCCATGTCTTCATAAAGATCGGTTATTGTATCACCAGTGCTCTGAAGCTGGCTCGCACTGAAAGGCTCTCCACTTGCTGCCTGCGGCCATATGGCAAGTGTGTGGTCAATATAGTATTTATCAAAGCCGGATGCCTTGATTTCTTCCGGTGTAAGATTTTTTGTAAGCTGTCTGATAATGGTAGCAACAATTTCAAGATGACCGAGTTCTTCGGTGCCGATGTCAGTAAGAGCACCCATGACACGGCGGTCGGTCATACTGTAACGCTGTGAGAGATAACGCATAGCGGCACCAGCCTCGCCATCCGGACCACCGTATTGACTCATTATTACCATTGCAGCTTTTGGGTCGCACCTTGTTATATTGACAGGGTATTGCAATCGCTTTTCATAATTAAACATAAACTCCTCATTTCTGCGTCAAACGCAATGATATTTGTTTTTGGTGAAATTTACAGAAACTTTAAAAATCCATAATAAACAACAATAGTTTATTTTTTATTCCCATGGCCACGGGTCTTTTACCCATTCCCAGTAACATGAGTCCGGGACATCATATTTAGAAAGTGGACCATATTTCTGTGTATATTCATTTACTGCTTCTTTTCTTTCTTTTTTTAATTTGTTGTAATAACACAGAGCATCTTTGTCACATGGGTGTGTGTCTAAAAAAAGAACTGTATCGTCCATTGCGAAGCTTACCTGGGTGATATATGCCAAGAGGTTATGCTTTTCTCTATTCATCTCGCACCTCCTTTTTGACTGCAAAATCCATTTGGAATACAGCCGTAAAACGGATAGTCAAGTTCTTTAAAAATAGTTCCCTGTGAAAGACCTTCGCAGAGGGCATAGACATTTCTCCACTTTTGCCAAGGAACATAGCCTATTCCAATAGGAATATTGTGCATATCAATATGTGATATTGAATCAGCACAATTTTCAGGTGGTCTGTAATGTGGTCGCTCACAACCGGAATCGCATGTTCGTGGTTGATTTTGATGGTGGTTGTTGCAACCGGAAGCAATGTTATTTTGATTTGAAGAACAACTGTTGCAACCGGAAGTCATATTGCTCTGGTTTTGAGAATGACTATTGCATCCCGGAACCGTATTATTTGGTTTTTGAGAGCAGCAGCTGCAGTTACCACAATGCTGACAGCCTGCCTGTAATCTGAAATTCATGTTATTCATAGGAAATTCCTTTCGTTATCGGAATCATATATTTTAAGAATTAGAATATATTTATATATCTAATCTATATATTTTTATGAAGAAATAAGAAAA
>OOBR01001713.1_pt1 | contig 11359 bp, 4 predicted proteins | sample 1671281 | NCBI WGS metagenome assembly OOBR01 (sample SAMN06348140, study PRJEB24527) | human gut metagenome | biome: human gut; feature: ankylosing spondylitis patient; material: feces | host: Homo sapiens | place: China | collected 2015-10
CCTATGAGCATAACTATTGGGAATCATTTGGTATGAATAACTCGAATTTTGATTCGGATGTATATTCTTACTATAATTTGGGTGCGGGTAGTAACTTGATTAATAATCCTAGCCAAAGCATGATGGATGGTTCGGTTTCCCAAGATAATTTGGTTTCGTTCTTCGGCCGTGTAAATTATAACTGGGGAAATCGTTACTTGTTATCAGCGTCTGTACGACGTGAGGGTTCTACTCGTTTAGGTGCGGATTATAAATGGGGAACTTTCCCTGCGGTAAGTGTCGGTTGGTCTATCGGTAATGAGGCTTTTATGGAAAGCGCTAGCTGGATTAACGATTTGAAATTGCGCTTGGGATATGGCGTGACAGGAAATATGCCTTCAGATAATTATTTGTCTTTGTCAATGATGGGAGTGGTAGGCCGTTTTTATGATCATACTTCTAAACAATGGATCAATGCTTATGGGCCGACACAGAACCAGAATCCGGATTTGAAATGGGAGCGGAAAGGCGAATGGAATCTAGGTGTTGATTTTGCAGCGTTGAATAACCGCTTGAACGTGACCGTTGATTTGTATACCCGTAAGGTTTCAGATTTGTTGTATAAATATAAGGTTCCGACTCCTCCTTATCAATATTCTTCTATGTTGGCGAATGTTGGCGACGCTACAAGTAAAGGTCTGGAATTCTCTGTTTCCGGAACCCCGGTGCAGAATAAGAACTTCTCATGGACTAGTTCTATTAACTTCTCATTTAACACGAATAAATTGGACAAATTAAGTAATGAGACTTTCCAGACTGACTGGATTGAGACCGGTTATTTGTCGGATGGTGATTTAGGAGGTATGAACTCGACTCCATTGATTCGTTTGGTCCCGGGTGGCAAGGTCGGTGATTTTTATTTGCCGGTATTCGAGGGATTTACGGAAGATGGTAAATGGAAATTCAAGGATGTCGATGGTAGTGGTGACTTTACATATAATGAGGATCGTGAGATCGTAGGTAATGCGCAACCTGATTTTATTGCAGGATGGACTAACGAGTTTAAATATCGTGACTTCGATTTATCGTTTACATTCCGTGCTGTCGTAGGCAATGATGTATATAATGTAAGCCGTATGGCATTGGAGAATCGGAATGTGGCTGGAAAGGAGAAGAATATGTTGGCTTCGGTAATGGATATCCCTTTGCAAGATGCGGCTCAAGTCTCTAGTTATTATTTGGAGGATGGTTCTTTTGTGAAGTTGGACAATATCACATTGGGTTATAATGTGCCGGTGAAGAAATTAGGTTTCATGCAAAACTTACGTTTGTACTTGACTGGTCAGAACTTGTTTACGATCACAGGCTATAAGGGTATCGACCCGGAGGTTGATATGGTAGGATTAGATAATATGGGTATTGAGAGGACTCGTTATTATCCGGCTAGTCGTTCTTTTATTCTTGGTTTGAATGTTACGTTTTAATGGATACTCTAAATATCGAAGGTTATGAAAAAATATAGTTTAATATATATAGTGTCAATGATTTGTTTCTTGGTTATCGCTCCTTCTTGTACGGATATGGATGAAGATACGACGGGACAAATGGTCTCAAATGACTTTTATGCGGATCCTTCTTTGATTCCGCAAGCGGTAGGTGCTGCCTATGCGGAATTGCAGGCTTATCAGAATCACTGGGGAGTATGGGGGTTGCAGACTGTTTCCTCGGATGAATGTGTTGTTCCGACTCGTGCGCCGGGTAATGACTGGTATGACGGAGGGGTATGGCAGGATTTCCATCGTCATCAATGGCAATACAATCTGGATGCATTGAATAATGTGTGGATTTCCGTATTTTCTGGAATAACGACATGTAACCGTGTGGTTTACGACTTGGATACATATAAAGAGGAGATGGATGTCGATATCTATAATAAATATCGTGCGGAGACTGTTATCTTGAGATGTTTCTATTATTCTATCTTACTGGATTTATTCGGGAACGTTCCTTATATCGACACGTATGAGAGTGAAATCACGGCTTCTCCTCAGACAAGCCGTCCTGAGCTTTATCAGAAAGTCGTAGATTGTATCTTAGATAATATGGAATATTTGGATGACGCTCCGTCTGCCGAGAATTATGGAAGATGTACGAAATCGATGGCTTATACGATGTTGGCAAAACTATATTTGAACGCTAAGGTGTTCAAAGGGGCCTCTTCTTATGATAAGGACGATATGAATAAAGTGATAGAGTATTGCGATAAAGTGATTAACTCCGGATATTATGAGGTCGTATCTGATTTCTCCGCTCCATTTAAAGTGGCGAATGAGTCTTGTAAAGAAAATATTTTCGTGGTACCGATGCAAAATGGTATCAATTCAAATGGAGACTACGAGTTTCATTTCCATAAATTCTCCGGACATCCCAAGTCTCGCCAGATGTGGGGTATAAATGTGGGCGGTTGGAATGGAGGTTGCGCTACTCCGGACTTCCTTGCTTTATATAAAGATGACGATACCCGGAAAAAGGCGACTTTTATTTACGGTTTGATTTATGATAAGGTCACGGGCGAGCCTGTTGAGGATGGTGATAATCCGGGAAAACAATTGGAATTGACTATTGAGGTATCTTCTATTAATGCCGCTTATCGTTGGGAAGGCGCTCGTATTCAGAAGTATGAATATGAGTTGGGTATGACTGGTAATATGAACAATGATTTTGTTTTATATCGTTTAGCTGATATCTATTATATGAAGGCTGAAGCTATTTTGAGAGGTGGTAATGCCGCTACTTTATCAGCTTTGTGTGCGGAACCTGCATTCCAGTTAATACGTGAAAGGGCAAATCAGCCTGTGTATACTCCGGAAACATTAACGTTGGATGAGTTGATCAATGAACGTGGCCGTGAATTTGCTTGGGAAGGTTGGCGTCGTCAAGACTTGGTTCGTTGGGATAAGTTCGCTAAAGGTAGCTGGACATTTAAGGAAGCCTTGAATAATAATTCGCGTGATTTATTCCCGATACCATACGATCAGATTACGAAAAACCAATCTTGGAAACAGAATCCGGGATATTAATAGTTGTGTTTTTATGCATATGGATAGACGACAATTCGTGAAAAACCTAGGACTGGGCACAGCCTCTTTAAGCATGGGAAGCTTGGTAACGGCTTCCTCATGTGCCCCGTCCGGGGATTCCTCCCTTAAACAAAACGTCAAGGAAGGAGAGGATGGACAGTTTTTATTTATCGGTGACGATATCGCCATCGCCCAGACAGAGTATGGGAAGGTGCAGGGATATCTGCTGAATCATGTATATACGTTCTTGGGAGTTCCTTATGGGGCTGATACGTCGGGAAAAAATCGCTTTATGCCTCCCCAAAAACCAGAGCCGTGGACAGATGTGAGACCTGCGGTTTTTTATGGGAATACGGCGCCGCAACGTATGGAGAACCGGTGGCCCAATAATTACGGAACTTTTGCCGATCATTGGAACTACTGGGATGTGAGTGAGGATTGCTTATATTTAAATGTATGGACACCGGGCATTGCGGATGGTAAGAAACGTCCCGTATTGGTGTGGCTGCATGGCGGCGGTTTTACAAATGGTAGTGGGATCGAGCAGGATGGATATCATGGAGAGAATATAAGCCGGGAAGGAGATATCGTATTCTGTTCCATTAATCATCGGTTGGGGCCGATTGGCTTCTCTGACTTATCTGGTGTTGGTGGAGAAGCGTATAAGGATTCCGGAAACGTGGGGATGTTAGATATTATTGCCGCCTTGCGATGGGTTCATGATAATATCGCCAATTTCGGTGGAGATCCCGGGAACGTAACGGTTATGGGACAATCCGGAGGAGGTTCTAAGGTCTGTACAGTAGCCGCTATGCCGGCGGCAAAAGGTTTGATCCATAGAGCCGTGGCTTTAAGTGGATCTACGGTAGGAGCTTCCGATCAGGTGATGACCCGGAAGGTGGGAGAATATATTTTGAGAGAAGCGGGGCTGACCGCTTCCCAACTGGATAAATTGCAAAGAATACCTTGGCGGGAATATTTGGATATAGCGGATAGGGCTTGTAAAAAGTGCTGGGAAGATCAAGGGATTAGCATGAGACGGACTTTTGGCCCTGTTGCTGATGACCGGAATATTCCGGCCGGTGTATTCTACTCCGGTGAGAGCCATTTGGAGTCTCCTGTCGTCCCGATGATATTCTGTACGACTTTCCATGAATGGAACCCGAACAGGGTGGATGCGGCCTTGGAAAAAATCACTCAAGACGGTGTGATCGAGAAACTGAGAAGTCAATATGGTGATAAAGCGGAATCGATCGTGAAGGCTTTCGCCAAGAATTTCCCGGATAAGACTCCGATGGAGCTTTGGGCGATGATTTTGTCTTCCCGTCAACGAGTGGTTGAGGCGGCTAACGCAAAATTAAAGCAAGGCCAGCCTGTGTATGTAGCTTGGTTTGGCTGGTGTCCGCCCTTGTTTAATAACCGTATGCGTGCGTTCCATTGCTCGGATATCTGTTTCTGGTTTAAAAATACGGATCGGATGTTTACCCATACGGGTGGAGGTAAGGTACCTCGTGCGTTGTCAGATAAGATGTCTGGCGCTTTGTTGAATTTCATGCGGACAGGAGATCCGAACGGAGGAGAGTTACCCGCTTGGCCGAAATACACGGAAGAAAATGGAGAGGTGATGATCTTGAATAATACGTGTGAGGCTCGGAATGATCCGGACCGGGAGGCCCGTAAATCTTTGGAGGTTTAATTTAAAACGAGAGTGTTATGCTTGAGAAAAAGATTTCAAGACGTAATATGCTTCGGACTACCGGTTTGGCGGTTTTGGGCAGTACGTTCGCAGGCTTGGCTTCTTGCGCTCCGAAGAAAAAAGAGGAGCCATCACCCGAAGCATCCTCTTCGAAACGTCCTTTCCGTGTCTGTCTCAATGTCTCTACGATAGCGGGTTATAAACTTCCTGTTCAAAAACAGATTGATTTATGTGCCGAGGCTGGTTTTGAGGGAATTGAGTTATGGACCCGTGATGTGGATGCGTTCGTAAAGCAAGGGGGAACTTATGAGACACTCAGGCGTCAGCTGGAAGGCTCCGGACTTTTATTGGAGAATATGATCGGTTTTGCCTCGTGGTTTGCCGATGATCCTTCGAAACGGAAGGAAGGGCTAAACCAAATGCGGCATGATATGGAGATGGTAGCGGGATTGGGCGGTAAATTTATCGCCGCTCCTGCTCAAGGAGTTACTCAATTGGATCGTACACGGTTGCCGGAGTATTCCGAACGCTATCGGGCGATACTGGATTTAGGGGATGAGATGGGTGTCACTCCGATATTGGAACTATGGGGGGCCGGGGTTCTGAATCAATTATCGGATACCATGGCGATAGCGATCGCCTCCGGGCATTCGCGGGCTTCCGTCTTATTGGATTTCTACCATTTGTACAGAGGAGGAAATAGTTTTGATAGTTTACGCTTGATAAATGGGAAGATCCTTCCGGTTTTTCATATCAACGATTATCCGGAGTTGCCTCCTCGTACGGAGTTGAGAGATTCGGATCGGGTGTTTCCGGGAGATGGTATTTGCCCGTTTAATAAAGTACTTCCTTTGCTATACGACTCCGGTTTCCGGGGTGGGTTATCCGTAGAGCTTTTTAATAAGGGATATTGGGAAACCATGGATGTAAAGGAGGTCTTAAGGAAGAGTTTTGAGAAAACCACACAGGTAATCAATAGTTCGATGGGATAAAAGTTTGTTGGGATTTAGGAAAGGGACTGCCTCGAGGTGTTTTACCTTCGAGGCGGTCCCTTCTGTTTTTATAGTATCTTCTCTTAAAAATCAATTATTTTATAATCCGCTGTGATATAAAAAGTAGTATATTTGCGTACATCCAAAATAAACAGTTGTTTTGCGGAGGGTTATAGGGGTTGTTATCATCGGAAAAGCCGGTAATAAAAGATATACATTATAATGAACTTACTTCAGAGATATGTGAGTCATGGTATAGCTATAGGTTTGTTAGTATTTATAATGCTAGCGTTTAATTTGTCTGTGTTAGCGCAGACAAGTGAAAAACGTGTACTTAGGGTTGCCTTTCCGCAGGTAGATGGCATGAGTTGGACGGCCGAAGATGGTACTCATCATGGTATGCTCGTAGACTATCTCAATGAGATCGCCAAATATACCGGTTGGGAATACGAGTACATAGATACGAAGGGACCGGCTATGTTGAATGAATTTGTTGAGGGTAAGTACGAGTTGATGGGTGGAAACTATTATATACCCGCTTTAGAGAAATATTATGCTTATCCGAACTATAATATGGGATATAGCCGTTCATTATTACTTGCCCGATCTGATGATCGCTCTATCCATAGTTATGATTTGGAGAGTATGAATGGTAAAACCATCGGTGTGTATGAGAATGCAAGGGAGAACATTCGCCGTCTCAAAGAGTTTATGGCTATCAACGGATTGTATTGTAATATCCGATATTACAAACAGGAAGATATGGTGGGGAAAATCGGGTTATATCCCTATCTGGCTAAAGGTGAGATCGATTTGTTACTAAATAATGTTGCCCATATTAGCGATTCTGTCCGTGTAGTCGTGGCATATGACTCTCAGCCTTATTATATCGTGACCAATCCGGGTAATAAAGAAGTCTTGGATGGTTTGAATATGGCTTTGGAACGGATATTGGATGCCAATCCTAATTTTGCGGCGGAACGTTATGCCGTTAATTTCCCAGACCGGCTCCTAAACATCCAACTGAGCGACCGGGATCTGGAGTATGTCAATGAGAGGAAAACGATCACGGTAGCCGTACCTGAGAATTGGTATCCTTTGTATTGTAAAGAAACGCCGCTGAAGAACCATACGGGTATCATGGCGGATGTACTGGATGAGATTAAAAGTTTCACAGGGCTACGATTCTCGTATGTATATGCGAAAAATTATGCTGATGCGATCCGTTTGATACAGCAAGGGGATGCCGATATCTTAGGTTTTTTCTTGGGAGATGAGAACGATGCGGCCCAGCTAGGGCTTGCGCTTTCAGCCTCTTATGTGAGTGCGAACAATATCATAGTACGCAATAAAGCCTGTAGTTATCCCGCTCCGGGTTTGGTTGGTGCTTTGGTGGAAAGTCAGCGATTTCCAAGTGGCATATCTGCGGAGAAGATTCGGTCCTATCCGGGCATTAAGGAGGCATTAGCCGCTGTCAATAGCGGAGAGGCTGATTTTATCTATGGATTGTCCTCTAAAATGGAACAGGATATTTCGCGTTATCATTTCACCAATCTTGCTCCTGTGACATTGGTCAATGATCAGAGTGCGATAAGTTTTGCGTTACCTACCCCGGTTGACCCGGATTTATTAACCGTACTCAACAAGGCGATCAATAATCTTTCTGAGTCCGAGAGGACTGTTATACGCAATCGGAATCTGGAATCTATCGGCGTGAATGAATTCTCTCTTACGGACTTTATATATGCGAATCCCTTACAATTTATGTTTATCGTGATGTTTGTCCTGTCGGTGCTATTTACGGCATTACTGCTGGCTATAGGGGCCCGGATGAAAGCGACCGTGATACAGGGCAACCTGAAACGGGCTGAGGCGGCTAACTTGGCGAAGAGCGAGTTTCTTTCCCGGATGAGTCATGAGATCCGTACGCCGATGAACGGAATTGTAGGTATGAGTACTATCGCTATGCAAAACATAGATAATACCGATAAGATAAAGGATTGTCTTGAGAAAGTAATCATGTCTTCCAAGCATCTTCTCGCTCTCATTAACGACGTGCTGGATATGTCGAAGATAGAAAGCGGAAAAGTGGAACTTCGACATGAGAGCTTTAATTTCCGGGCATTCTTGCAGGACTTTGAAAATCTGTATGGCGAGCAGGCCAAGAGTAAAGGGATCAGCTATGAGACGATATTGGCTAGTGATCTGGAAGTACAGATTATAGGAGACTCCTTGCGCTTGAATCAAGTTCTCTCCAACCTGTTATCGAATGCGCTGAAATTTACGCCGGCCAAGGGAATGATTAAACTTCGGGTATCTAAAACAGGTGAGGATCAAGAGAATGTTTACCTTCGTTTCGAGGTAATCGATACGGGATGTGGTATAGCCGAGGAGAACTATGATAAAATCTTCGAATCGTTCGAACAGGAAAATGTGGATGTTACTTATAAATATGGAGGTACAGGATTAGGGCTTTCTATCGTTAAGCGTTTCACAGGGTTGATGGGTGGTGGCATACATGTGACGAGCGTGCAGGGGAGTGGCAGTACATTCACCGTTGATCTGCCTTTCGGCAAAATAAAGGAATCGGGTAAACCCACTCGTTTTTCCGATATTAATGGGAGGAATGACCTTGCGAAGGATTGTTATGCTGTTGATTATGACTTCAAAGGTAAACGGATCTTATTGGTTGAGGACAATGAGCTTAACCGGGAGATAGCGGAGGAATTGATCGGAGTTACCGGTGCGTCGGTGGAGAGCGCTGAGGACGGGGTACAGGCCGTAGAGATGTTTAAGGAATCTGCCGAAGGATATTATGATTTGATATTGATGGATGTGCAGATGCCTCATATGGATGGCTATGAGGCTACCCGATGTATCCGGGCATTAGGGCGTTCTGATGCTCAAAAGGTTCCTATCTTCGCTATGACAGCCAACGCCTTCGCTGAGGATGTGCAGAAAAGTAGGGAAGCCGGTATGAATGCTCATATATCTAAGCCGTTGGATATACGTGCCGTGTATAAACAAATGAACCGATACCTTCAAGGATAAATAAAGGATCGATGAATAAATAAAAAGGGACCGCCTCGGGAAATTAGGTTTTCGAGGCGGTCCCTTCTGCTTTTATTAGATATTCTTTATTTTTCCGTAATTACCGAGAATTCACCGATACCCGCTTGCTTTTTATTATCTACGATACGGGTTGCGACCAAACGGATTTGGTTACCTTTCGTTATTGGGAAATGTACGACTTGCTCGATCGGGTTAGCCTTGATATTGGAGAATTCGCCTTCGGCCACCTTCTTTCCATTAATATATAATTGATAGTTGGAGATATGACCGCTTGCGTCACGTCCTTGGTTCGGGGTGTAGCGGAATCCGGATATAGGCATTTCTTTCGCTAATTGTACGACTAACTCTTGTTTCCCTTGTGGCAAATAGTAGGTCGTGTAGCCGTTTCCGTCTAGGATCAGGCTGGTTTTCTCATCTTTCGGTGATACGATCGTGTAATCACAAGCTGGAATATCGAACGTTTGCGCGGAAACCGGACTGACTGTATCGAAAGTCGGATCATAGGCAATCGCCTTGACAGTTCCTTTTTGAGCGAAAGCGAATGGCGCCTGATAAAGCGGTGAGTCCTTGGTCGGATCTGAGCCGTCGGTGGTATAATGAACCTCGGAGCCTTTATCCCCGGCCTGTATGGTTACCTCGTCATTGATATTACGGGCAATCGTTGGCTCGGTCACCAAGGCGGGGGCAAGGTATGCCTCCACGTTATTGATACAAAGCGGTCCGCGGGCATCCGTGAAGTTGATGCGTATCTTCTCCGCTTTCTCGGTCTGGAAACGGACAATTCGTTTATAGCCGACAGTTGTCGTAGAATCCACGGTCTGTGCCGGAATCCATTTACCCTCTTGCTCGAGTTCGATATTGAACGAGCGTACTCGTTGTCCTAATGGGATATATTCTTGTATGACCAAGCGGTTTACATCGGTAGGATGGGTTAACGTGAAAGTCAATGAACCACTGGTTACGCCATCGTCCGTAGCCCAATAGGTATCCCAATCCCCATCTACTGCCTTATTGGGACTAAAATTACGTCCTCTTTTATTGCTCGCTTGTACGTAACATCCTTTCAAAAGATTCTCCTTAAAGTCATTTTGGATGGTTTGATACCATTGTACGGCACGGGCGGAGTCTACCGGACTTATTTTTCCGTTCAACGCTACGGGGAAGTTCAATAGGAAATTGGCGTTATGCCCGACGCTTCGGTAATAAAGATCGACTAATTTTGCCAGCGACTTGACTTGGTGATCTTCCCGGGAGTGATAGAACCATCCCGGACGGATAGATACATCGCATTCTCCACCTAGCCACATCGGTCCGTTCTCATCTCCCCATACACTCTGTTGGAAAGTAGGCATGGAGGGTTCCGGGGCGAAGATGCTCCATTGGGTATCACCGGCCCAACCTTCCTCGTTACCGATCCAGCGGATATCGGGTACTGTCCCTCCGAAAACCATGATGTCCGGGTGGTGCGCCTTGATCGTGTCGCGTGCCCGCTCATATTGATAATAGGTCTTGGCGTCTATAGCACGGGTTTCATTTGTGCCGCCATACCAGCCATTGCCACCGTTTGCCCCATCAAACCAGTATTCGAACAACGGGCCATAGTTGGAGACTAATTCATGTAATTGGGCATGGAATTTCTCTACATATCCCGGTTGTCCGTAGTTCTCACTGTTTCTGTCCCAAGGGGAGAGATAGACACCGAATTTCAGCCCGTGTTTCTTACAAGCGTCGGATAGTTCTTTTACCATATCCCCTTTGCCATCTTTCCAAGGAGAATTCTTTACGCTATATTCGGTTGTGGCGGTAGGCCATAGACAGAAACCGTCGTGATGCTTGGTGGTTAAGATTACGCCTTTCAATCCGGCGGCTTTGATTGTTTGCGCCCATTGATCGCAATCCAGATCCGTTGGATTGAATGTGGAGGCGGGAGTGTTTCCGTAACCCCATTCCAGATCATTGAACGTATTTAATCCGAAATGGACAAAGGCATATGTTTCCATCTTATGCCATTCAACTTGTGCCGGCGTGGGAACGGGCAGGATAGGGGCGGGCGCTGTCGCTTCTTTACAGGAGAAGAAGGAAAACAAGCCAAGCCCCAATAAAATAGAGGAACTCAAGTGCTTCATTATTTGTTTATATTTAGATGAGACCTCAAATATATGAAAAAAAACGGCAGATTTTTATTCTGTCTTTAGATATCTAGATAAAAGATAAAGTCTCCTGTCTTTTAGATGTCTCCTCTGGGGAAATTTTCATGCTAGCATATATTTGTTTATCAATTGTTTGCAGTGCCAGTTTATTTATCGCCTTTGGCACGGTCGTGCCATCACAGTGGCAACGCTGTGCCATCCGTGTGGCAGGGCCGTGCCATCGTAGTGGCACAGTATTGCCGCTATGATGGCAAGGGTACCGGCTATATCGTTTACGTGAGTAGTCGGTATTTTTGCGTGTGCTATATTATAATGTACCCGATATCCGTTGCCGTAAAAAACTTGAAAAATAATGCCCGATAAATTTGGACCGTATGTTTTATAGCATTA
>OOBR01001716.1_pt1 | contig 11299 bp, 5 predicted proteins | sample 1671281 | NCBI WGS metagenome assembly OOBR01 (sample SAMN06348140, study PRJEB24527) | human gut metagenome | biome: human gut; feature: ankylosing spondylitis patient; material: feces | host: Homo sapiens | place: China | collected 2015-10
TAAGCCGTTTCGTCGGTATGCTGACAGATTCCCGTAGCTTCCTGTCATATCCCCGTCATGAGTATTTCCGCCGGATCCTTTGTAATATGCTAGGCAATGAGATAGAGAAAGGCTTATTGCCTGCCTCCGAGCTTTCCTTCATTGGACAGATGGTGGAGGACATCAGTTACAACAACGCTAAACGATACTTTGATTTCTGATTACTGCAACCCGCATTGCAGTGTTACTGCACGCCTGTCGCAGTAACACTGCACGTGCGTTGCAGTAAGGCTGCAACAGCTTTGCAACATTTTATTCACAAACGCTTCATAAGACCTTCCACTATACTCGCACATATTACGCCTACTTTTGCGGCAGATTTAGATAAACACTAAAATACGCAAACATGAAACAACGGCTTTATGATTTCATCCCTGTCAAGCATCTATGCGTAGGGATGTCTTTATGTGGCATAGTGGCAGGTACCCAAACCGCTCAAGCTTCTCCCGTCTTCGGGCAATCATCGGGCTTAGAACATCTGAGTCCCAGCATCTACCAACAAAGTACGAAACAGATTTCCGGTATCGTCAAAGACCAGGCGGGGATTCCCGTAATTGGCGCGAACGTGATCGTAAAAGGGACGACAAACGGAGTAATCACCGGGCTCGATGGAGATTTCCTACTGGAAGTTCCGGAAAACGCTACCTTAGAGATCAGTTATATCGGTTATATGACGCAAAGTATCCCGATAAACGGGAAAACGACCTTCAACATCATCCTAGAAGAAGATACGCAGAAATTGGATGAGGTAGTCGTACTCGGTTATGGAGCGGGGCAACGCAAACAAGATCTCTCCGCTTCCGTGGGCGTGCTGAACAACACGGAAGACTTGGTGGCCCGTCCGGTTACCTCTACCGAAAGTATGTTGCAAGGGCAGTTAGCGGGTGTTACCGTACAAGCGAACGGTGGAGACCCGACGGCTACACCCTCGATCGTGATTCGTGGACAGGGCTCACAGAATGGCGATAACGTATTATGGGTTGTTGACGGTGTTCCCGGCGCACCCATCGCCTCTATGAATGATATCGAGACGATTGTCGTCTTAAAAGATGCTGCCTCTGCCGCTATCTATGGAGCGCAATCCGGAGCCGGCGGTGTTATCTTGGTAACCACCAAGAAGGCGAAAGAGGGCAAGACCTCGTTGAGCTATGACGCGACTTTCGGTGTTCGTAAAGCTAGCAACGTAATCGAGCCGTTAAATGCGGAAGAGCAACTCGAGATGCGAAAACTGTCTTACGCAAACGCGGGGCTTACATTGCCGACCGGTTGGGATTTGACCAAGAACCCATGGGTAGGTACCACACGTACCAACTGGATGGACGAGATCTTCCGCACCGCTTTCTACCAACGCCATAACGTAGCCTTGAATGTTGGTTCCGAGAATGCCTCCAACCGTGTTTCATTTGCTTACGATAACGATGAAGGTGTATTGATCAATACTTTCAACAAGAACCTTTCACTTCGTTACAACGGTAAATTCAAACTGAACAAATGGGTGACTATCACCGAAGACGTGGTTTGGAAAAACAACGAAAGCCGTTCAAAAGATACCGACAGTGGTTATACGGGAGTTGTCGCGGCGGCTATGTATATGCCTGCCAGCGCTACGGTTTACAATCCGCTGGATGGTACTTACGGTGGAACAACGACCGAAGACCCGGATTACATCGCCAAATATGGCTCCAACTTCGCGGATATCCACGGAGACGCTGTCAATCCGGTTCGCTTGCTGGAAGCGGAAAACCGCTATGACCGAACCAGCGACATCTGGAGTACGACCAGTCTGGAACTAGCTAATATCGTTACCGGCTTGAAGTTCACGAGCCGTTTCACTTACAACCTGAAGAATAATCTATATAAGAACTTCAGCCCGATCCGTGACGAGGTGGGAAAACCCTCCTTGACAAATAATCTGGATGAAACGACTTACCGTGCAGACGCATGGAAAACGGAAAACACATTGACCTACGACAATACGTTTAATGACATGCACACCGTGGGTGTCTTACTATCCACTACGGCCGATCATTACAGCAAGCGAGGATTAGAGGTTAATGGAAAAGATTTATCTGACGAATCCGCTTATTTACAATATCTATCCTATGCGAATTCCGTTTCCGCAACCGATTATTTGACCGGTCCTGACGCAAACGTATCCTTGATCGCCCGTCTGGCTTATTCCTTCAACGATCGTTACTTCGTTACAGCCTCTTGGCGTCGTGATTACGCAGGCCGTCTACCTAAAGATAATAACTATGGCGACTTTCCTGCCGTAACAGCCGGATGGAAAATCTCTAATGAATCTTTCTTCCCGAAGAGCGAGACACTGAATTTATTGAAGATCCGTGCTTCTTGGGGACGTGTCGGTAATCTAGGATCTATCGGTTATAATTACAAATCAGCTTTATTAGGTAAGAATTATTGGTCGGAGCAGGCACAGTACGGCGTAGAATCGAACAAGATTTGGGGAAACTTCGTCTATAACTCTACCGCATTAAATCCCAACTTAACATGGGAAACTTCCGAGCAATGGGACTTAGGTCTAGATGTGAACATGTTCGACAATCGCTTGAGCATGGCATTCGACTATTTCGACAAACGCACGTTCAACTTGATCCAGTCGCAAACGATGAACTGGCCGGGAACGATCGGTATCGATGCCATGTTAGTCAATCAAGGTGAAGTCCGCAACCGAGGTTTTGAGGCGCAAATCAATTGGAACCAACAGGTAAATAAAGATTGGTCGTACTTCGTTTCCGGAAACTTCTCTTATCTAAAGAACCGGGTGTCTGGACAGGTATCACCAAGGACAATGCCTATTTCGATGGAAGTTATCGTAACCTTCCATATATGTATCAAACAGCCGAAGGAGAACCGCTGGCCTCTTTCTATCTGATCAAGACTGACGGCATTTTTCAAAGCGACGCAGAGGCAGCCGCTTATGTAAACAAAGACGGAAAACGAATCCAACCGGACGCTGTAGCCGGCGATTTGAAATTCGTCGATGCCAATGGTGATGGAGTCATCAATGATGAAGACCGTCAATACTGCGGTAGCGCTACACCTAAAACTACATTCTCATTCTCCGGAGGATTCACTTGGAAGAAGCTTTCCGTAAGCGCTATGTTCCAAGGCGTAGGTGGAGCACAAGCTTTATATGTAGGTAAATATATGGCCTTAAGTGATGTAGAAGGAAACTTCAACCGCTCAAAAGAGATCATGAACGCTTGGAGTCCGTCGAATACAGGGTCGAATATTCCACGCTTATCGAAAAACGACCCGAATAGCAACTTTAGCACACCGTCTGATTGGTATCTGGAGAATGCTTCTTACTTGCGTTTGAAGAACTTCACCGTATCCTATGACTTGAGTGATGTTATCAGGAAATGCGCTCACCTGCAAGAACGCAACAGCATGATGTCGGTTTACCTTAGCGGTGAGAACCTCTTCACGATCACGAACTACTCAGGAATGGACCCGGAAACCGGCGGTTGGGATGCCTTGAAGTATCCGGTTTCACGCGTATTCTCTGTCGGAGTCAAATTGACATACTAATCGGGTGTTTTAAAAGATATTCATATTAACAAAGGATCAAAATGAAAAGATATATTACAGTATTAGCATTATCCGCATTGGTTTGTAGTTCTTGTAGCGACTTCCTCGACGTTCAGCCGGAAGGAAACGCAACTACAACCTCCTATTTCTTGAATGATCAACAGGCCATTGATGCCATTGACGGATTATATGAAAGATTCCATCAAGAGGGTTGTTACGGCCGTGAGTTATTCTGGGAACAGGGAGCCGCATGCGACATTGTTTGGGGACGTACGCGCGGTTATAACTCTTTGGCGACCTTAGCCTATACCGGTGATGAATCTCCTCTAAGAGATGTATTCAGCCGTATGTATTCTACTATGTCCCGTGCGAATTGGATCATCCAAGAATTAGTGAAGAAAGAAAAGGGAACGACGCTGACCGCCGTCGAGAAACGCAGCTTGGGCGAAGCTTACTTCAGTCGCGGTTGGGCACATTATCTGATCGCTTATCGGTACGGTACGGATAAACAAGGAGTGCCTTTCGTACGTTACGAGGACTTCCCCGACGATTACGACAACTCCATACCGCCTCAGCAAGCTACCGTTATGGACAATTATAAACTGATCATCGAAGATATGGACAAAGCAATCGCCTACCTTCCAAACTTCGAATCCTATGACGCTGACAACCGGGGCCGGGCACATCAGGCTGCTGCCGTGGCGTTCAAAGCGAAAACTTATGCTTACTGGGCTACTTGGGATGCTACCCAATGGAACAACGTCATCGAGATGGTCAATCAATTAGAGAACAACTACAATCGAGATCTAGCTCCCACATTTGCGGAACTATTCTCGTCTGACTTGAAAGATTATTGGAACGCCGAATATCTCTGGACTATTCCGAGTATCGGTGGCGCACTACCGGGCGGTACCGAATTCCCGGGTATTATCCTTGAGAACAAAGGCTGGGGCAAATATAATGGTTGGGGGCAGATGAAGCCCTCTTACGACATCTACGAAGAAATGGCGAAAGATGGTAAAGGTAATGACCGTTTAGTACGCTCAATCTTGGAATACAACCAAGAGTTCCCGTTCTTCGGCGAGACACGCAAGTTCTGGTCTACCTCCGATCTTGAAGCTGGTTTCATGATCAATAAATACATGGACGCGTTCAAATACTCAGACCCTGTAGGTGAAGGAGCCGTGAGTGCTAACGGAGACTGGCCTACGGTCCGTGTCAATTTCCCGATCATCCGTTTCGCAGAAATGTTATTGTTCCGTGCCGAGGCATATTTAATGACAGGCCAAGCCGATAAAGCAACCGCAGATATCAACCGTATCCGCCTACGCTCCAACTTGGTACCGCTTGCCGGCACCGCCACGATGAAGGATCTATATCACGAACGCCGTTGTGAATTGGCTTTTGAGTTTACAGACCATCTATTCGACTTAAAGCGTTGGAACCGTTCTTCCAATGCCGACATAAAGACATTGGCCGATAAAGAGTTGAACGCACATCCACGTATCCGCAGATATGAAGACCGGGCGAATCCGGAATCCGCGTTCACGATTATTGGTTACGAAGATTACACCAACAAAAACGCCTATCAAGCACATATGATGGTATTCCCGTATCCAAGTGAAGAGATTACTAAATCGAATGGTCAACTGAAGCAGAACGAGGGATATTAACCGGCTCCTTTAAACCGATCAAGGAACGAATAAGATTCAATTACGGGCTGTCTCAGAAAATGAAACAGCCCGTGTTATTTTCTACCGGGTAAAAACGCATATCTCAAATAGGTAGTTTACCTTTGCCAATTGTATAATATAGTAAACAAAAGATACACCATGAGATTAATTCAAACTCTTTCTTCTTGCTTGTGTACAGGGATAATAGCCTTATTCACGGCCTGTAGCCAAGCACCACAATCCCCCATCGATTCCGTGAATCCGTTTATCGGCACGGGATTTCACGGACACACGTATCCCGGGGCCACGGCTCCTTACGGAGCGGTCCAACTCAGTCCGGACACCCGGAAAGGGAATTGGGACGCTTGTTCCGGTTATCATTACAGCGATTCTACCTTAATGGGTTTTTCCCATACCCATTTAAGCGGTACGGGATGTATCGACCTTGGCGATATCCTATTCCGTCCGTCACTCCAGACACCTCTAGCGTTCTCGCACTCGGACGAGAAGGCTTCCCCGGGTTACTACTCGGTGAATCTCAGGGAGGCAGGTGTATTAGCGGAACTTACCACGACCCCGCATGTCGGGATACACCGATATACCTATAAAAAAGGGATAGAGTCTACGTTGGTGGTCGATATGGACCATTTATTGGATAACGAATATATATACGAAGGCTGGGTTAAGCAAACCGGGGAGAATGAGCTTACCGGTATGCGGCGTACCCGGGGCTGGGTAGACAATCAGTATGTCTTCTTTGTAGCGCAATTCTCGCAACCCTTCTCTTCCATGGAACAGCCTTCCGAACGGCAAGCCGTACTTACCTTCGATACGACTACCGGAAAGCCCATCGTCTGCAAAGTCGGGGTATCGATCGTAAATGAGGAGAACGCCCGTCTGAACCTTGAGCAAGAGACGGATTCCTATGGCTTTGATTTCGACGCCATCCATCAAGCGACACGCTCCAATTGGGAAAAAGAACTGGACGTTATCACGGTAGAAGGAGGCACCGAAGCCGAGCGCACGAATTTCTATACGGCGCTATACCATAGCAAGATCATCCCGAATATAGCGAGCGACGTGAACGGACAATACCGCCGTCACGACATGAGCGTAGCGACGATCCCGGCAGGTCGCCGCCAATTCTCCACCTTTTCCACTTGGGACACCTTCCGGGCCTGGCATCCGATGATGACTCTGTTGGATACTACCTTGGTGAATGATATGGTACAGTCTCTCTTGGATATGTACGACGCCAGCGGCGAGCTTCCGTTATGGCCCTTATCGGCAGGCGAGACCGGGACCATGATCGGTTATCACTCCACATCGATTATAGCGGACGCTTATTTGAAAGGTATTCGCGGATATGATGCGGAACACGCTCTCGAAGCGATGAAAATCTCAGCGGAGAAGAATAAGAAAGGAGCGGATTATTATATAAAGGAAGGCTTCATCCCGACGAATATCAAGAAAGAATCGGTTTCCTGCCTATTGGAATTTGCCTACGATGATTGGTGTATCGCACAAATGGCGAAAGCTTTAGGACATATGGATGATTATGAGACGTTCATCAAGCGCTCCCAGAATTTTATCAACGTATTCGACGGTAGTACCCGGTTCTTCCGGGGCAAACGGCAGGATGGGAATTGGGAGACTCCTTTCGATCCATTCGCCATCGGACGTTCCTATACGGAGGCTACGGCCTGGCAATATCGTTTCTTTACCCCGCATGACGTATATGGATTGACCCAGTTGTCCGGAGGCCGGGAGGCGTTCATCGCTGATCTGGATAGCTTATTTATGGTTACCTCCGAGGTAGTCGGCGATCTGGTAGACGTTACAGGATTGGTTGGTCAATATGCGCATGGCAACGAGCCTAGCCACCACATGGCTTACCTATATAGCTATGTGGGCCAGCCCTGGAAGACACAGGAATGGACCCGTCGCTTGCTGGACGAGATGTACCAGCCCACGCCGGAAGGTATCATCGGCAATGAGGATTGCGGCCAGATGTCCGCTTGGTATATCTTGAGCAGCCTCGGCTTCTACTCCGTATGTCCGGGTAGCAACCAGTTTATCCTAACGACCCCGTTGTTCGATAAGGCGAACATGAAGCTGGGCAATGGCAAGACATTGGTCATTACCGCCAACCAGCCGGATAAGAACAAGTATATCACGAAGGTTACCTTAAACGGCGAGGAGATATCGCATTGCTACATCACCTACGACCAGTTGATGCAAGGAGGCACACTGGACTTTACGCTCTCGGCGACACCGGACAAGCGTTGGGGAACCGCTCCCGAGTACGCTCCCTATTCCTATACGGAGCAACCTACCGTCTCTATCCCTTACATAGCGAATGATCTGGATTTATTTGAAGGAGAGATTACGGCGGAACTAAAATCCACGACACCCGAGGCGGTTATCCATTACACGCTTGACGGATCGGAACCGGATGAGAACGCTCCGGTATACAGCGAGCCATTCGTCTTAAAAGAGACCACGATTATCAAGGCCAAAGGATATAAAAAGGGATTCGTACCCAGCCGTACGTACTCGATCCAAGCGACAAAAGCCGTATTACGCCCCGCGTTATCCATACAGCCTACGAAGCATGGGGTAGCTTATACTTATTACGAAGGAGAGTTCCAATGGGTAGCCGATCTGCAAAAGGCGAAGGAGGTCGAGAGCGGAACAATACCTGAGCCTTCTATCCTGAACGCTAAATTGCCGGATCATTTCGGTTATATCTTCACCGGATATATATACGCCCCGGAAGATGGAGTCTATGAGTTCAGTACCCGCTCGGATGACGGTAGCGTCCTCTATATCGGCAAAGAAAAGGTAGTGGACAATGATGCCTCCCACGCCGCCATCGACGCGATGGGACGCATCCCCTTACAAAAAGGCTACCACCCCTTCGCCTTGCATTATTTCGAGGATTACGAGGGTGAGTACCTAGGCTGGAGCTGGCGTACGCCAAGCATGTCCAAACTAGACGCGATCCCAACAGAGAACCTTTATATAAATTGATAATATTAAATACTGAATCATATGAGAAGAACAACTCTATCCGTGCTATCCGCCTTAGCCATCCTGCTATCCGGCATGATCGTTCCAGAGGCTGCGGCACAAAGTCGCCGAGACAAAGAACAAACGTATGTATTAGAGAAACCTTACGAGGTCAAGAAACTAGTCCCCCCTACCGGAAAGAAAATAAAGAACGTGATCCTCATGATCGGCGACGGCATGAGCCTTATGCACATGTATTCCGCTTGGACCGCCAACCGGGGCAAGCTCTGGCTGGACAACTCCCAATACACCGGCCTCTCGAAAACCTATTGCGCCAACCGCCTCATCACCGACTCCGGAGCCGGAGGTACCGCACTGGCCACCGGCCATAAAACGAACTACCATATGGTAGGCGTAGATCCGGAAGGCAAGCCCTTGGAATCTTTGGCTACCTTGGCGAATAAGAAAGGCCTGTCAAGCGGCATCGCCGTTACCTGTCGCCTATGGGACGCTACGCCCGCCGACTTCTGCTGCCACAATACGGATCGCGACGCCGAGGCCGAGATCGTAGCGGATTACGTGAACTGTGGCGTCGATTACGTATTCGGCGGCGGCTCCAAGCTATTCGAGAACCGTGCGGACGGTCGCGATTTGTTCAAGGAATTAAGGGAGAAAGGTTACCAAACTCCCCGTAGCTGGGAGGAACTGGCGAAGATTCAAAAAGGCAAGGTATTCTGCGTTACCGATACCGTAGACACCCCGCTTCCCGCCGAGCGAGGCGATCTCTTGGCTCGTGCCTCAATGAAAGCGATCGATCTGCTGGGACAAAACCCGGAAGGTTTCTTCCTGATGGTAGAAGGTTCCCAATTGGATGATTACGGGCATTTCAACGATATCGACCTGTTGATGCAAGAGACACATGATTTCGACCGTACGATCGGACGTATCTTCGAATGGGCCGCCCAAGACGGTGAGACATTGGTTGTCGTAACCGCCGATCACGAGACCGGTGGCCTTACCTTGGTGGACGGGGATCTGAACGAGGGCCGTATCGTTTGTAAATTCTCCACCGGAGGGCATAGCGGCGTGATGGTTCCCGTTTACGCTTTCGGCCCGGGTGCCGAGAACTTCACGGGTATTTTCGAGAATACGGATATCTTCTGGAAGATCAAAAAGCTCCTGAATCTATAATCAAACAGTATTCATCCGATGGAGAGTATAACAGACCGCTATCCCGCTAGTCAAGTACCGCAGTACCCCTGCCCAAGTACCGCAGTACTTTGGCTGAGAGGACAGCGGTGCTTGACTAGCAGGACAGCAGTACTTGACTAGCAGTACTACGGTACCCGACTGGGAGGACTGTGTTCACCGACTGAGACGCACCTTCTCCCTCTCTCCCCCAATAAATATCATAAAGAATGACAACAAGACGAAACTTCTTAAAGCAATCCCTTCTTGCGGCAGGCGCGGCCTCCGTTCCCGCCGGGAACCTTTTAGCGCAAGAGAAAATGGAAGAGAAACGACCCAAGTACAATCTTCCTTACAAGAACACCTACCTGAAGGAACCCTTCGTGACCGAGAACGAGTTCCGGACAGCGAAACCGGAGACCATCACGCCCGGAACCTTCGAGGAGGCCAAGCAAATCCTCCCGGACCCGACTTGGAGCGGACACGAGAAGGAAATCGAGATGTACTGGAAGGCTTGGCAAATCGGCATCGGCAACATCAAGGCCCCGGAACCGGATTCCGGTTTCGTATGCAGTTACCTCGATGTCGCCTACAACGGCAATATCTTCATGTGGGACTCCGCCTTCATGATGATGTTCGCCCGTTTCGGTACCCGTTTCTTCCCTTTCCAGCGTACGTTAGATAATTTCTACGCCAAACAACATCCGGACGGTTTCATCTGCCGGGAGATCAAGGCGGACGGAGCGGATTGTTTCGAGCGTTACGACCCGACCAGTACCGGACCGAACATCCTCCCTTGGAGCGAGATCGTCTATTATAAGCAGTTCGGCGATATAGACCGCCTACACAAGATATTCCCCGCCCTTTGCGCTTATTATAAATGGTTGAAGCTAAACCATACGTGGCGTAACGGTACGTATTGGACCTGCGGTTGGGGTACCGGCATGGACAACATGCCCCGGGTGGAACCGAAATACAATCCGATATACAGCCACGGCCATATGATCTGGCTGGACGTTTGCTTGCAACAATACTTCACCGCCGGGCATCTGCTTGAGATGGGTTTCTATCTGGAGCGTTGGCAGGAGATCGAGGAGTTCGAGGACGAGCAGAAGATGCTAAAGAAGTATATCAACGAGAACCTATGGGACGAGAAGGAGCATTTCCTTTTCGATCAATACGCCGACGGAAGCCTTTCCTCCACCAAGGGAATCTACGCGTACTGGGCCTTATTGACCGATGTCCTGTCCAAGGAACGCATGGATGCTTTCGTGGCCGAGCTGGATAACAAGGAGACATTCAACCGCCTGCACCGCGTCCCTTCCCTTGCCGCCAACCATCCTAAATACAAGGATAACGGCCGCTACTGGCAGGGTGGCGTATGGCCGGGAGCGAACTATATGGTGATTACCGGCCTATTGCAACAAGGCTATCGTAAATTGGCTTACGAGATCGCACGCAACCATTACGATAACGTCCTAAAGGTGTATAAGAATACCGGTACGTTCTGGGAATACTACGCTCCGGAACATGAGGAGCCGGGCTTCATGGCTCGCCCGAATTTCGTGGGCTGGGGCGGACTGGCACCGATCTCCGGCTTGATCGAGCAAATCTTCGGCATCCGCTCCAATGTGTACGAGAAGAAATTGACCGTAGACGTGAACTTGACGGAGGCTTATGGTATCGACCGTTATCCTTTCGGCCTCGACGGTCTGGTAGCGATCAAAGTCAAGTCCCGTTCTTCCGCTACCCAAGAGCCGCAGGTAGAAATTACCAGCGACGTCCCCTTGGAACTAACCGTCCTTTGGGGCGACAAACAGAAGACGGCTAAC
>OOBR01001729.1_pt1 | contig 11211 bp, 7 predicted proteins | sample 1671281 | NCBI WGS metagenome assembly OOBR01 (sample SAMN06348140, study PRJEB24527) | human gut metagenome | biome: human gut; feature: ankylosing spondylitis patient; material: feces | host: Homo sapiens | place: China | collected 2015-10
CCTTTTACGTCATAATATTAGTTGAAAGTTCAACTAATATGGCGGTGAATATTATGACAAAACTGCATAATGACCTGCTGCGTGACATCGGCACGCTGGCGCGCACGATCCACTATCTTCACGATCTGCATTTTAAGGAACTGGCGCTGCAGCGGGGACAGTTTATTTTTCTGACCCGGATCTGCGAAAATACGGGTATCAATCAAAACGATTTATCGCTCTTATTAAAAGTCGATAAATCTACAACTGCCAAAGCTGTCCAAAAATTGACCGCTGCCGGTTATATAAACAGGCAGCGCAGCAGCGAAGACCAGCGGCACTGGCAGCTTTTCCCAACAGAAAAAGCTCTCCTGCTCTACGATCAAATCATCACTGAAGAAAACACCAGCCTGCAGTTGTGTCTGCAAAATTTTACAGCGTCAGAACGCAAAGAACTGAACAGGCTGTTCAAAAAAATGTGTGCCAATCTGGAAACACACTGGCAAAAAACAAAGGGTCAAAAACAAAGAATCGAGGTGCAATGATGCTGCGTTTGGCAACTATGCAGGATTTAACACGGATCATGGCTATCGTGCAGGCTACGGTCAGGGAAATGCACGCTTACGGCAACTATCAGTGGGACGAGGTTTATCCAACTGAACAGGATTTTGCCGCAGACATCACCCAAGGCGATCTTTTTGTATCAGAAGCTGAAGGACAGATCTGCGGCCTGATCTGCATCAATCAGACCGAACCAGCTGTTTATGCTGATGCCAGCTGGACTTTGGCGGAAAAAGCCCTGGTCCTGCATCGCATGGCAGTTGACCCGGCCCTGCGCGGCCGCGGTACCGGCTCCGAATTGCTGCAGCAGGCTGAAACGCTCGCTCTCAGCCTGGGACTGCGTTATTTAAAAACAGATACCTACGCCCTGAACGAAAAAGCTCAACAGCTATTTCTAAAGCACGGCTATCATTTCTGCGGTGAAATCCAGTTCCGTAAAATGGAGCACCAGTTTTACTGTTATGAAAAAGTACTGTAAAATAAAAACACACCCTTTAAAAAGGGTGTGTTTTTACTTATAAAGCAGGGTCGTCCACGCCGTTGGCCTTAAAGGCATTGGCCCTGTCGATGCAGGTGCCGCATTCGCCGCACGGCCTGTCGCCGCCTTCATAGCACGACCAGGTATATTGATAAGGAGCACCCAAATTCAGTCCCAGCTCCACTATCTGCGCTTTATTTTTATTCAGCAGCGGTGCTTCCAGATGACACAATTTACCGCTGCCTTCATAAATGGCAGTATCCATAGCCGCATAAAACTCCGGCGTACAATCCGGATAAGCCCGTCCAGCCGCATCGTCAGCATGAGCGCCATAACAGATCGCATCAGCTCCCAATGAAATGGCAATAGCGGCAGCAGCGCTGATCAAAAGGCCATTGCGAAACGGTACATAAGTCGCTACCGTACCTTCGCCATGCTCAGCCAGCTGCTGCGCGTAGCTTTTATGTTCGATGGCTTCACTGCTGGCAGCCAGCAGTGAGCAATTACTATAGGACATGATGCTGGCAATATCCTGCTCCAGTAAACGTACACCATAATAAGCCGCAACCTTACGGGCTGCTGCCATTTCCCTGCTGTGCTTCTGCCCGTAAAAAACACACAGCGCCGTGACATTTTCCGCACCGCAGAACTGCACAGCCTGCGCCAGACAGGTGGTGCTGTCGATACCGCCGCTTAATAACACTACTTTTTTCATACTGCAACCTCCGTCACAGATCGCGCCTGATGATGGCAGGCGGTAATTCTTCCCAGGGCTTGTATTGAATCGTGCTGCAAAATACATAAGCCTTATAACGGTCGGCAGCTGTTTCAGCCGCTGCCGCTTTGGCCAGATCACGCTCACCGGCTTCACTGACCGGATAATACCTGAAAGCCTCCGCAAACAGCTGTGCCGCTTTTTCGTCATCACCATTATTATGTTCATGCTCAGCTAAAAATTTATAGGCAAAATAACGGTAAGGATTGATACCGTCGTTTCCAGCTTCCAGCTCCAGCATCTTTTCCGCTTCCTGTACAGCCTGCTCTTCTTTGCCTACCTCACGCAGGATCGCCAGCCGGCGATAAAACATATCGCCGCGGGAAGCGCTGCGGAAGGGATATTTATAGGCCCGGCTCAATGCATAGGCCTGATCCAGATAATTCAAAGCGGCATCCTCATTACGGGCCAACTTCCAAACGATTTCAGCTATATCCCGCAGGCACAGCACTTTATGTTCAGCTTCGCTGAGGCCCATTTCCGGTGCATCCTCCATATCAGGCTCCACATCAAGTATCGTTGCCAGGACATGCATCGCGGCTTCTACCTCATCCATCCAATATAAAGCGCGTCCCACCGTCGAGCGGCAGCGCCAGTCGTTATAGTTACTGATCATACCGCGGGGGACCGGATATTCACCGCCGGCCACATGGTTCACACACGCCTGCCATTCCTGTTCGTTCATAGTCAAGTCACACTCCTTACTGATTCTTATATTATTATTGTAGCATATTGCCGCCGCAGCGGCCTAAATAAAATAACGCCCTCCTGCTTTTACAGCCTTTGCAAATAAAAAAGCGGCTGCCCGGCCGAAGCCAAAAGCAGCCATAAATAAGGGAAAGCGTTTTTAAAGCAGACTCACTTTTCGTTGCGCACATAACGGCGCGGCATCCGCGGACTGACGCTGCAGACCAGCTCGTAGCAGATAGTACCTGCCCACTGCGCAACCAGTTCCATCGGCAAATCTTTGCCGCCGAAAACGGTGACTTCGTCGCCCACTTTGACCGGAGGCAGGTCGGTAACATCAAGCATCACCTGATCCATACACACGCGGCCCACGATAGGAGCCCTGCCGCCGCCAACCAGCATATAGCCCACGTTGGAAAGACGTCTGTTGACGCCGTCGGCATAACCGACCGGCACCGTGGCAATAACACTGGGACGGCTCAATGTATAAGTACGCCCATAACCGATAGTCGCACCGGCAGGCAGGCTTTTGACAAAGCTTACCGTCGATTTGACCGTCATGACAGGCTCAAAATCTTTATAACAATCGCTCATATGCGCAGGATGCAAACCATACAAAGTAATACCCTGACGCACCATATCCATCTGATATTCACGCAGTTCTGTCAAAGCGGCACTGTTGGCGATATGTGCCAGCGGTACCCTGATACCCTTCTCCCTGATCAGCTTCAGCGCTTCCTGGAAGCGTTCAAACTGATGCGCGGCATAGGCTTTGTCATCAGCATCTGCCGTTGCAAAATGCGAGAACACTCCTTCGATCTCAATGCCAGGCAGCGCCGCGGCCTTAGCCGCAAATTCACCCGCATCGCGAACATGTACGCCGATCCGATGCATACCGGTATCAATAGCGATATGGATCCTGGCTTTTTTATTCAATTTAACAGCCGCTTCGTTAAGGGCATATAAACGTTCTTCGTCAAAAACGGCGTGACTGATATCAAACTGCACTACAACATTGGCAGCTCCCGGCTGCAGCGAACCCAGCACTAAAATAGGCAGCCTGATACCTGCTTCACGCAGCTCAAGACCTTCCTGCAGCAGCGCTACAGCCAGAAAATCAGCGCCGTTCTTTTCGGCTTCGCGGGCTACCGCTACCGCGCCATGTCCGTAAGCATCAGCCTTGACAACGGCACACAGCTTAGTATGGGGATCAAGATTGCTTTTGGCGATCTGCACGTTATGCGCCACGGCATCAAGATTGATCTCGGCCCACGCGCCCCGGTCGATATGATACATAAAACTAAACCCACCTTCACAAAAAAACGCAGGACACGTACGTCTGCGTGCGCCTGCGGCTGATACAAAATCCAATGACCTTATGGTCAAATTATATGCTTTTTAAAATGATTTGTCAATAATCTGCAAGGCTTCGACGCCGCAGGCGTCTGCCATTCCACCGCTTATTTGGAGGCAGTTTCCTGATCCTGTCCGTGACAGCTGGGTCCGCAGCCATTACAGCCGCTACAGCCGGCACAACCGCCGGAAGATGTTTTTTTGAAGACGCTGCGCAGTGCCAAAATTGCCAGAGCCACTAAAATACCGCCAATAATATAATCAGCCATTTTTACACCTGCTTTCGTTCACGCTGCGCCATTACGGCTTCTGCCGCAGACGCTTTATTGCACCATAAATTTAAATTCGCTTAGGTTAGCTTTCGCTAACCACATTGTACTACGTTCCTGCTTTTTTGGCAAGCACTTAAAATATTTTTTACAGATAAGACAAATATTTTGAAACCAAAAAATTTAAAATATTTTACAGGAAAATCAAGCTGCAGCCACTTAAGCTTCTACTTTCCAGCGATCGAAAAAGCTCAGCCTGCTTTCATACAAATGTACAAACCGCCCTACTAAAACTGCGGCCACTACTGTACCGGCTCCAACTCCTTGTAATGTACCGAATTCCACCCAGGAAATAATAATCGCTAAAGTGACCAGCGATATATCGAAACAATTTTTGATCAGGCTGAACTTTTTTTGAGTAACAAACGCCAGTACACTGACCACACCTTCGCCCGCAACTAAAAAGATTTTAGCGCGCACCTCCAGAAAAACACCCAAAGCCAAGACAACAATACTTAAAAGGCAAGCAAGCCATTGTTCCAGCGCACTGCCCGGTATAAACCAGTCCAACAGACCCATCGAAAAATCAATGCTGCAGCCAAAAGCCAGCGTCGTCAGCAGCTGGCCCACCAGCTCCCTTACATAAAGCGCCCTCAGAATGAGCGGCTGCGCCAGGATCATAACAATGTTCATCATGATCGTAATATCACCCAAACTAAAAGGTAAAAACATACTCATAACCCACGGCACACTGGAAATCGGCGATGTGCCCAAGTCGGCCTTACAGGACAGCGCGATACCAAAAGTCATTAAAAATATCCCCACGGCAAACATCGCCAGCCGCGGCTTAAAATGCTGATTATGGACTGATCCCAATTTACTTTTCCTTCTTTCAAAACATAACAGGCAAGCTCCAAATAAAAAAAACGGTTCTCAGCATGCAAGAAACCGTACGTTCAAGCCATTGGATTGTATCTTTATTTTACCATAAATCATGCGAATATAAAATATGACCCGGCATCTACAAATAAACGTCCGCAGCAAAAGCAGAAAGCCTGCCGATAAAAGGCAGGCTTTCCACACAGGGACACAAAAGGGTGAACAGGAAAAAGAGATTTTGAAAAAGTTGTTTTTTAGAAGCTGTAAGTTACATTGAGCATAAATTTACTGTTTTGAGCATGACTGCCTTTCTGGCAGGCATAGCCTAAGCCATAAGTCCAATCACCTTTTTCAGCCTCCAGTCCCAGTTTGCCGACAAAGAAACCGCTGTCCATGATATCATAGCCAAGTCTGTCGGTCGCATTTACACCCGGAACGGTAATATCCATCGCAATATTTTTATCACCTAAAGTCCAAACATAAGCGATATCGGCTGTCGGACGCACTTTCCAGCCGCTGGCAGTAACGCTTTCATGGCTGATGCTGATGCCTACCGGCAACAACCACAAATCAGCTTTATCGGTACTGTAATGAGCGGCCGTCTTCCCGTCGATACTGCCGTTATAGCTGTCCGTATCAATATTCATATAACGCAGGCCAGCATACGGTACATAGCTCGTTCCATGTCCATTGCTGATAAGTTTTTCACCTTTGATGCCCATACTGATGACCTGCGTGTCAGGCTCGGCCTTGATTACGCCTTTAACGTCACTGCTGGTTTTGCTGTAACCGACATCGAAAATCAGATTGGTATCGCCGTTTTGGATACCGCCATAGTAGCTGAGGCCCCAGAAGTCAAATTCATTTTTAGAGGCGCTGCCGGTGCTGTCGCCGCTGCCGTAGCTGAAAGCCATGCCGCTGCTGTATTTGCCACGGTCTGCAAAGTCGCCGCCGATGATAACACCGTTGTATTGTCCGTCATAGCTGACGCCGCCCATGTTATCGACTTTATCCTTGTTGTGGATATATTGTGCCCAGATGCCGCCGTTGTCAGCAGTATCAACAGCAGCTTTGCCGAAACCGCCGCTCTGTTCTGCAGCCGCCTTGGCTAAGGACAGATGTTCCTGCACCGCCGTCCCCAGATCCAGGGCTGCTAAAGCACCCGTGCGGGTAGCGCCGCTGTTTTCCGCTCCCTGGGCGAAGGAGTTGACTGCAGCAAGCGTCTGCGCATTACTATTAAGGCCGCTGATCGCATTGCTCAGATATTTGATACCCGCATAAGGCGAATCGGTTTGAGAGCTCATTGCATCAAGAATATTCGGCAGAGCTACGCCCGGCAGAGCTTCGCTGGCTTTAACTTTCTGCGTGCTGACGGTAAAGCTGCCGCTACTATAGCTGCCGCTGCCCTTGACCAGTTTGTTCAACAGCAGGTTCGTACCGTTCCAGCCGCCGTCTGTAACAGCGCTACCGCTGTTCGTAAAGCCGCTGACGATGGTATATTGTTTATCGGCCTGTGCATCGGCGATATAAAGTTTGGCGCCGGAATCAACTTTTAAAGTCGCAGCGCTGCCATTACTGATAGTAATCGTAGCCGTGCCGCCTGCTTTTAACGCTCCGTCCATCGTCAGTGCGGCGTCACCGGCGACCATCAGCAGCGAGCCGGCTGCGAAAGTTGCGGTGTTGGCCGCAGCAAGATCTTTGCTGTCGCTTACATGAGTCAGGCTGCCGTCTACTTTGATGCCGCCTTTCGTACTGTCCATTGTCTGCTCGTAATCGATATACAAAGCAGCGGTGATGTCATTTTGCCCCCAGGTCAATCCGGTATCGGTAAAAGCGGCTTCCGCTTTCGCGGTATCCGCAGTGCCCAGACTCAAAACTGAATTTTGTCCTACGGTAAGTTTTCCGTCTATCTGGCTGCCGTTAAATTTCAGCCCTGCTTTAGATGCTGTCTGAATCGTACTGCCGTCTTCCCAGGCCGGGTCCAGCATGAGGCTGGCGCCGCCAAGCTTTACGTCTTCAGCGGTCAGCGTGCCGGCGCTGTCAGCCGCGCCGACGGCTATCTTAGCATCACTGTCCCCTACGGTCAATGTTTTTGCTGTTAACGAACCTGTAACTTCAACATTGCCTTTGTTCAGGTTCAAGGTGTCGACGTCCACTGTGCCGGCTGCGTTGACAGTACCTTCTTTGTTGGACGTGCCGACGCTAAGCTCATTTGCCGTTAAAGAGCCGGTAACGGCTACGGTTCCCTGCTGCAAATCCACTTTGCCGGCTGTTATAGATCCGGCAGCGTCTATCGTACCCGTTTTATTATTAATGGCATCGCCAACTGTAAAGTCTTGCGTCGTTGTCAGGTTCGCACCTGCGTTGACAGCTACCGTTCCTTCTGTGGCTGTGATCTTATCGACTGTAAAGCTGCCTGCTTCTACAGTCATCTGGCTGTCGGACTGCAGGGTTACATTTGCGTTCAAGGTGCCGCCGCTGCTTTCTGCCGCCGCATTGCCAAGGGTCAGGGTACCGGCACTGCCACTGTCGCTGGTACTGCCTACCGTTACAGTATTATTGGAACCGGTGCCTTTCAGCAGTTCACTGCTGCCGTCGCCGACCAGTGTCAGCCCGGTATCGTTGCTGATAGTGACGCTGGCATCTACAGTGCCGCTGCCACTGGTACTGCTGAAATCCAGGTCTTTGACGCCCAGGTCATTATTGATACCCGTCGTGCCTCCAGAGGAACTGCCGTCACCTACGTTCAAGGTGCCAGTGCTTACCGTACCGGTGACATTGGTATGGACGGCACCTGTCGGCGCCAGGTCGTCTACAGTGGCCTTGTTGTCTACAGGCTGATCTTGCAGTGTACCGGTCATAACGATCGTGGTTTTGGTATTAGCACCTACACCGCTGTCATCAACCTTTCCCAAAGCCTCACTGTATACTTTGCTGTCTGCCAGAGTATAACTGGTATCACTAATAGCCAGTTTACCGCCATTGAACAATACTTTTTGGTCGACACCCGCAATAACTTTTTTACCACTAGTATCAGCTTCAAAAACCTTATCCGACGCAGCTTTCAACACGCCTTTACCAGTGACAATCAGTGAATTATCAGCTAAATCAAATTTATTAATATCGCTTAGATTATCAATATTCAAAGTACCGCCGCTGACGGTGATCGTACCTCTCGTAACAGTAGTAAATCTACTTACAGAATCTTTTGTCACGAATTTATTAACGATATAAGTTGCCTTATCGCTACCGGCTAAAACTATGCCGCCAGCATCAGCCGTAACCGTACCTTTAACAACATTGCTATCGCCTGCCAGCGTAATGATACTGTCTGCATCTTTAGCCGTAACGTCGCCTGTCAGCGCAACCGTTTTGCCGGCACTGCCAAGAGTAATATTGGCTTTGGCAGCAGCATAAAGAGAGTAAGAATCATTTTGACCGTTTGTAGTAATAATAACGTCACCTAAAACTGTAGTTTTACTATGTTCACCTTCTCCATAAATTCCTACCGCTTCACCCTTTAGAGCAGTAACATCAAGTTTTAAACCTTTACCTATGTAAACTTCGCCACCTGTGTTATCAGCAGCAAGAGGATCATTATAAATGCCATAGGCACTGCTTTCATTACTGATAACTGTTCCCATAAAATTGCCTTTTAATTTTACATTGCCATTATAGCCAAAATTGTTTGTATTATAAATGCCATTTGCATAACCATTAGCCTCTACCGTAGTAACAATATCAGTAGCTGCAACAGAATTTATAGTCGCCCCATACTGGGCATAGATACCGACTGTTGTTGAATCCCCTTCCCTCACAGCTTTATTGTTGACTGCCGTAATATTTACTTTTTTACCTGTAAAATTTATTGACCCAGGAACGCCAGAACCCTGTACAGCAGCAAACCATGTAGCTTTACCTTCAACTTTAATATCCGTCTTGCCTCCATTAAAAACAACAATTGTAGCATTATTATCATCTGGATCACACTGCACATTAATACCGGCAAACTGGCTCTGTTTATTTTTACTCTCGGTAGCACCCCAATCATCTTTTAAGTCAGCCTTTAAATCAATTGTAGTATTGCCGTTAAACTCAATCGTACTCACATTGGCACGCACACCATCACAATATACAGTATGCCCTTTTTGCTCGCCAACAAGAGTGATTCCATCACTATTTAAAATTATTTTTCCGCCTTTATTGTCCGAAGCATCAATAGCAAAAATCCTATCATTAATAGTTCCATTTTCCACAGAGGAACTTACGTCTATGGTCAAATTGCTGCCATTTACAGTAATATCAGATCCACCTGTCGCATCGAGTCCATAAACCTTGCCGCCATTGGTGCTAGAAACTGTCAAGTCTACAATTTTGCCCTTACTGCCGATAGTAATCTCGCTGCCTTTCTCAGCATAAAGAGCGTGCGCACCAGTTTTGCCTGTGGCGGTGATGGCGGTATCCCCTAAGATACTAGTTTTATTATATTTACCAGAAGCACCAATACCTATTGCTTCACTATTACTAGAATTAACACCTAAATTCAAATTTTTACCGATGTAAATATTTCCATCAGTCTCCGCTTTTACCTCGTCTGACAATTCTCCTAAAATGCCACACGCAGCACCATTTTCACTGACGACATTTGCTGTAAGACTTCCTTTTAATTCAACATTTCCATTATAACCGGCATACTCACTTATATAAACTGCAACTGCATCGCCATTCTTGGAATTTACACTAGCATTGACATCCGAATCGGCGCCTGATTTTACATGCGCTCCATATTGGCTGATAACTGCTGCAGAAAATCCATCAATATTCGTAGCAGTAAGATTGGTTACTTTACCGTTCAAATTTACTGTTCCAGGAACACCTGATGCTCTAATAGCAGCTACAGTCGAACCTGCTCCCCCTTCAACCTTTATGTCAGTTTTTTGATTATTAAAATTGACAACAGTTTCATAACTATTACCAGGGTCACATTGAATATCTATGCCGTGTACTTGATCCGTCACTTGATCAGCCTTAAGATCAATAACGACGTTGCCATTAAAATTAGTCGTGCTTTGATAAGCCAACACACCTTGACAAACACTGCCAGTTCCTATTTGCACTGCTTTTATTGACGTATCATTACTGTTAAAAGTAATAGTTTCACCATTATTATTAAAATTTTGTACGCCAATTATTCTGGCATTATCAGTAGTGATATCAATATTTAATTTATCACCGTTAACAGTAATATTCGTTCCATTGAATGCCTCTACCCCAACTACTACATCATTATTAGAGTTTTTGCCTTTACTTACTGCTTTAATTATAAAATCACCGTTCAAATTAAGGTCATTATATCCATTATTTCTAATACCTCTCACAGTATCAGCATTTAACGCAAAACTATAATTACCGTTAACATTTAAAACGCCATTACCTACATTAACTATCCCCATAGCTCTACCATTTGTAGCTGTTACTACACTATCAACCATAACGCCCGGTTTTGCAGTAACTGTCATAGTTGAATCTTGTGTATGTCCTATAGCCGCATATCTATTCGTAACACCTTCAAATTCGCCATCATCGGCAACAATATCCATATTACTGGTAATGATCATATCTTGATCCTTAATCGTACCAGACGCCCAAACGTCCCCCCCAGATATACAAACGGACATTACGCCTGCTGCAAGCAGCGAGCACAGTACTTTCCTTTGTAAATCCTTGTTTTTTACCAAGCTTTTGGATCTCATCATCAAATCCCCTTTCCAAATTTTGACCACTTTAACCACTATATTCAAAATCCTGCACCATTTTTAAACAACTTTTTTAATTATTGTAAAAGTGCTTTAAATATATTATAGCACTTTAGTACCCCCCCACAAGACATAAAGATTTTTAATAGCCGTTGTCCTTCTGCGCTTTGCCCTGACGTTTTGCCAGGCGCCCAAGCTGCTGCCAATGCTGCACGGCCCTTTCTGCTTCTCTTTTCGACAAAATAAAAACAGAGACAGCTGACCCCTTCCGGATCACGTCTCTGCTAAGTGCAGCTGGCTGTCATTCCGTAAAGGTTTAGACCCTATAGCTTTGCGTCACTGCCTTTCGACAGTTTTGCCGTTTTATATTATTTAATATTCTTTTACTTATTAAAAGAATATCATACTTTCTATATATCTACAAGCATATTTATTTGTATTTTTAAATATTTTTCTGGCAAATATAAATAAATC
>OOBR01001735.1_pt1 | contig 11171 bp, 10 predicted proteins | sample 1671281 | NCBI WGS metagenome assembly OOBR01 (sample SAMN06348140, study PRJEB24527) | human gut metagenome | biome: human gut; feature: ankylosing spondylitis patient; material: feces | host: Homo sapiens | place: China | collected 2015-10
GCTGCCGGAGCGGTGCTTAAGCCGCAAGGCGGGAATTGTGCGGTATTGCCCTAAATAAAAAGTAAACTCTCATTATCCCCTGTGCCCACCTCCGGACACAGGGAATTTTGGGATTAAGGAGCCAGAAATTATGATCCAGATCCAACACCTGACAAAGCGGTTTGCCGCGGCGGGCGCAACGGTGGTTGCCCTGAACGACATCAACCTGGAAATTCAGGACGGCGATATTTACGGTATTATCGGCATGTCCGGCGCAGGCAAGTCCACGCTGGTGCGGTGCATCAATATGCTGGAACGCCCGGACGAGGGCAAGGTGATCGTGAACGGCCGCGAAATGATGCAGCTGAGCCCCGCAGAGCTGCGCGATGCCCGGCGGGAGATCACGATGATCTTCCAGCAGTTCAACCTGCTGATGCAGCGTACCTGCCTGAAGAACATCTGCTTCCCCATGGAACTGGCCGGTGTGCCCAAAGAGAAAGCCACAGCCCGCGCCAGGGAGCTGCTGGAGCTGGTTGGCCTGCCGGACAAGGCGGACGCTTACCCGGCGCAGCTTTCCGGCGGGCAAAAGCAGCGCATTGCCATTGCGCGTGCCCTGGCCACCAACCCCAAGGTGCTGCTGTGTGACGAAGCCACCAGTGCCCTGGACCCCAACACCACCCACGCCATTTTGCAGCTGATTCAGAAGATCAACCGCGAAATGGGCATTACGGTGGTTATCATTACCCACCAGATGAGCGTGGTGGAAGACGTTTGCAGCCATGTTGCCATTTTGGATAACGGCACCGTGGTAGAGCAGGGCAGTGTGCGGGATATCTTCTCGAACCCGCATTCCGACGCTGCCAAGCGGCTGGTGTTCCCGGCGGGCACGCCGGAGCGCGAGCTGCTGCCCGGCCGCAAAATGGTGCGTGTTGCCTTTAACGGCACCCAGACGACCGATAAGCCGCTGGTGGCCAGCCTTGCCATTGAGTGCGGGGCGCTGGTTTCGATTGTGGCAGCGGACACCCGCGTGGTAAACGGCCAGACGCTGGGCAGCATGCTGCTGGCCCTGCCGGAAGGCGAAGGCGCTGCCAAGGCGCTGGATTACATCAAGAATTATCCCGGCATTACCTACGAGGAGGTGGGCAGCAATGGCTGAATTTTTTGCATCGAAGGACTGGCAGACTTTTTTGGATGTTCTGCCTTCCATCCCGGCAGAAACCTGGGATACTTTTTACTCTACCGTGGTGGCCACCCTGTTTGCACTGGTCATCGGCCTGCCGCTTGGTGTGCTGCTGGTAACGGGTGAGCCCGGTGGTGTGCGCCCGCTGCCCCGCTGGGCCATGCGGCTGCTGAACGGCGTCATCAACCTGCTGCGCAGTGTGCCGTTCTTGATCTTGATGATCATTGTCATTCCGCTGTCCCGCTTGATCGTAGGCACTTCTATTGGCACGGTGGCATCCATTGTGCCGCTGGTCATTGCATCCTTCCCGTTTGTGTCCCGTCTGGTGGAAACCAGCATCCGTGAGGTGGATTCCGGCGTGGTGGAAGCAGCCCAGAGCATGGGGGCAACCCCGCTGCAGATCATCACCAAGGTACTGATCCCAGAAAGCATGCCCAGCCTGATTGCCAACGCAACCATTGCTGCCACAACCATTCTGGGCTATGGCGCTATGGCAGGTGTGATCGGCGGCGGCGGCCTGGGCAAGGTTGCCATCAACTATGGCTACTACCGCTATAACCTGGTGCTGGAAATTTTTGCAACTGCGCTGCTGGTTGTGCTGGTGCAGGTGCTGCAAAGCATTGGCACCCGCCTGGCCACCAGGTGCGACAAGCGCGTGCAGAAAACCAAAGGCTAAAATAAAACGATAAAAAGCGAAACGGCTGGGTGCAGACAAAATCACCTGCACGGCCAGCCGCTTTTTGTGTGCTTTTGGGCTTATTGGCATCGCTTTTGCTTATTCAAAATTTGTTCACCAAATCTTACCAAATCGTTCAGAACTCTTTAACGAGGTTTCCATAATCTGCCCGTATAATAATAATGTACTCGAAAGAGAGAAACAAAAACGTAAACGACGTTTTAAAACATCCACTGCGTCCTTCGCCATGCCAGACGCCCGCAGCAATCGCAGCGGCCGCCGGCGAAGGCCAGACAACCAACAATGCCGGGCAACCGGCTTTACATACATTTCTCCTCCTTCTCCTTCCTTTCCAATTTGTTACGAAAAAAAACATGCGCCCTTTGCAGCGGCCAAGGCTTCGCAGCCTGCCCAACGCAAAGGGCGCATCGTTTATTATTTCAGAATATACTTTATCATCACAGACTGGCAATATCCGCAAACAGGGCATCTACGTCCTCGTTACGGGTGGCCCAGCTGGTGCAGAACCGCACGGCAGTGTGCTCGGCGTCCGGCTTGGCGGTCAGGGTCATGGCGTACTTCTCGCTCAGGGCATTGTACCAGCTGTTGGGCAGGATGGGGAACTGCTGGTTGGTGGGGGAATCAAACAGCATGGCGCAGCCCTTTGCTTCAAACGCAGCGCGGATGCGCATGGCCTGGCGGTCCGCCTTAGCGGCCATAGTGTAATAGGGGCTGGAACCGGTGCCGTCCTCGCCATTCAGCAGGGCAAGGAATTGCAGCCCCAGCAGGCGGCCCTTGGCCAGCATGGCGCCGTGCTGCTTGATGGCGTAGCGGAAATCCTGGTCCAGATCGGGGTTATTGATGATAACGGCTTCGCCAAACAGCGCACCGCACTTGGTTCCACCCAGGTAGAACACATCGCACAGGTTGGCGTAATCCTGCAGGTTCAGGTCATTGGCTTCGCTGGCAAGGCCGTAAGCCATGCGGGCACCATCCACAAACAGGCACAGGCCGCAGTCATAGCAGGTGGCGGAAAGGTCGGTCAGCTCCTCCTTGGTGTACAGGGTGCCGTCCTCAGTGGGGTTGGAGATATACACCATGCCGGGCTGGGCAATGTGCTCGTGGCTGGCATCGGCCCAGTGAGCGTCGTAAGCATCCCTCACCTGCTGGGCGGTAATTTTGCCCTGCACGCTGGGCAGGGCAAGGCACTTGTGGCCGGTGGCTTCCACCGCGCCGGTTTCATGTACATTGATATGCCCGCTGTCGGCACACAGCACGCCCTGCCAGGGTTTTAACAGGGCATCCACCACGGTAAAGTTGGCCTGGGTGGCACCCACAAAAAAGTGGACTCCGGCATCCGGGGCATCGCACAGCTTACGGATCAGGCCGCGGGCCTGATCGCAGTAATCGTCCATGCCGTAACCGGGGGTCTGTTCCAGATTGGTCTTTTGCAGCAGGTCCAGCACCGGCTGGGCGGCACCCTCGCCATAATCACATTCAAAGCGGATCATAAGATCGCTCCTTTCCGTTTTAACCGTTCGCTGCGGGCAGAGTACCCGACAGCATACTTATCCATTATAAAGTCTGTACCGTTTTTTGTAAAGAAAGCACTGTGCAGAAAAGCCGCAGCAGCGGCGTACAGGGAGCAAAACAAAAAATCCGGACGCTTTTTGGCAAGCGCCCGGATTTTCAACAAGTTCAGCGGTTATCGTGGATAACTTTGCCCTTTTGCACCACGGCAAGGATGTTCAGGTCATCATCGGCCAGAACCACGTTGCCATAGCGCCCGGCGGCCAAAGAGCCATAATCAGCATCAACGCCAATGCTCCGGGCCGGGTTTTCGGTCGCGGCGCGCACCGCGCTTTCCAGCGGAACGCCCATCTCGCACACAGCACGGCGCATGCAGTCATACAGGCAGGTAGCGCTGCCGGCGATGGTATCGGGGTGCTCGGTCAGGGTGGCGCGGGGGCCGCGCACCGTAACGGCCTGGCCGCCCAGGCTATAAGCGCCGTCCGGCAGCCCGCAGGCCATCATGCTGTCCGCAATCAGGATCACATGGTCATCCCCGAAGGTGTTAAAGGTAAAGCGCACCACAGCGGGGTGAATGTGAACATTATCGGTGATCAGCTCCACATCGGCACCGTCTTCCAGCGCGGCAATAATGGGGCCGGGGGCGCGGTGGGTGATGCCGGGCATGGCGTTATATAGGTGGGTCATGTGGCTGGCACCGGCGGCAAACGCAGCCTTGGCGGTATCATAATCCGTGCAGGTGTGGGCAATCGAGATGCACACCTCGTTGTGGCAGTCACGGATAAAATCCAGATTGCCGGGTTCTTCCGGGGCAACGTCCACCAGCTTGATCAACCCGCCGCTGCGTGCCTGCAGCCGGCGGAACATGGCGGCATCGGCCCCCTGCACATACTTGGGGTTCTGTGCGCCGATCTTTTTGGGGCTGATGTAGGGGCCTTCCATGTTGATGCCGACCAGGTCAGCACCCTGACCGTTCTTGTGGGCGGCGGCCACATCCATAATGCCGTTCAAAATCTCCTCGCTGAACGTCATGGTGGCGGGGCAGATGGCCAACACGCCTTTGCTGGCCTCAAAATCGGCAATGGCCTGCAAACCGGCTTCATCGGCATCGCAGAAATCATGCCCGACAGCACCGTGGAAATGAATATCCACCAAACCGGGCAGAGCATAGGCACCGTTGGCATCCAGAACTTCCTCGCCCTCCAGCGGGGGCGCACCAAAGGCAATGCGGCCATCCCGGATGGTCAGATCCCCTGTTTTGAAGGTATGTTCCGGCGTATAAATTCTTGCATTTTTGATAATCATTGAGAAATTCCCTCTTATCAGTTATGCAGTAAGGGCTTGAGCGATACGCTTAGTCCAGCTTGGAAGCAGCTTCGGCATCCAGCACCAGAGTGAAATCCGGGTGCATCTGCAGGATGGAAGCGGGAACTTCCGGCGTGACGGGGCCGAAGAAAGCTTTCTTAATGATGTCAGCCTTGCCAACGCCGTTGGCAACCATCAGAACCTTGCGGGCCTGCATGATGGTTTTGATGCCCATGGTGTAGGCTTCTTTCGGGACCAGATCTTCGTTGTTGTCAAAGAAGCGCTTGTTGGCCTCAATGGTCTCTTTGGTCAGGTGGACACAGTGGGTGCCAAGCTCAAAAGCGGCACCCGGCTCGTTAAAGCCAATGTGGCCATCGTGGCCAATGCCCAGCAGCTGCAGATCCACGCCGCCCAGATGCTGGATGATTTCATCATAGTGGGAGCACTCGGCAGCAGCATCCATGTTGGTGCCGGCAGGCATATGGATGGCTTCGGGGCGGATGTTGACCAGGTCAAACAGGTTGCGGTGCATGAAGGACCAGTAGCTTTCGGGATGCTCGCGGGGCAGACCGCGGTATTCGTCCAGGTTGACGGTGTTTACTTCCGCAAAATCAAGGTCGCCCTTGTTGTACCATTCAACCAGCTGTTTGTAGGTGCCAACGGGGGTGCCGCCGGTTGCCAGGCCCAGCACGCAGTTGGGCTTCATGATGACCTGTGCCGAGATGATATTGGCCGCTTTGCGGGACATATCATAATAATCTTTTGCACGAATAATTTTCATGGGGAACATCTCCTTATTCTTTTTTTGTGCGCGGACAGCCATTACCTATAGTATAGCACAAACACCACAAAGAAACTAGAGATTGTAGAAAAAAGAGAGAAAAAACAAAGAAATATTTTAGGGAAATATAACAAAAAATCCTGGCTCCGGAAGCCGGAACCAGGATGGGGAACGCTGCCTTACAACAGCTTTTGCAGTTCTTCGTAAACAAAGCGGACCTGCGTGCCAAGAATGACCTGGCAGGCCGTGGGGGTGGAGCGGATCACACCGGAAGCCCCGGCGGATTTGAGTGCCTTTTCGTCCACCTTAGCGCCGTCTTTCAGCTGGAAGCGCAGCCGTGTGGCGCAGCAGCTGGCTTTTTGCACATTGGCCTTACCGCCCAGCGCAGCCAGAATGTTGGCGGCGATGCCGGCATGGTCAAGGTCGGCTTTTACCACACCCTCGTTTTCCGCCTCTTTCTTTTTTTGCAGCGTGGCCTTGCTGGTGGAGCGTGCCACAAAGAAGCAGATAACCGCGGCCACAGCCAGCAGCACGGGGATCACGATCCAAACCTTGGGGGCGGCGGGGGCCAGGGCAACGCCGCCGGCAATCACGGCGGCGCACAAAATCAGGGCCAGCACCAAAAAAGCAGGCGACCGGCAGATGCGTTGGAATGAGTTCATGTTACAAAGTACCTCCTTGGGTAGTGTATTTTTGCCGCTGCGGCAAACCCGCAGGAGGCATTTATAGTTCTGATTTTAACATAATCAAGCAAGAAAAGAAAGAGTTAAACGCCAGCTTTTGCCCACCAAAACAAAAAAGCCGCAGGCAGGGCCATGGCGGCCAGCCTGCGGCGTGGAACAAAGGAACCAGAACCCTTGCCCTTGCTGTTACTTAAATTACAGCATCTTCTTCAGTTCATCGAACACGAACTGAACCTGAGGCCCGATGACAACCTGGCAGGAAGTCTTGGACGGGCGGATGACACCGGCAGCACCGGCAGCCTTGACAGCCTTTTCATTCACAGCGGAAGAATCTTTCACTTCAAGGCGCAGGCGGGTTGCGCAGTAGTCGGCACCGGTAATGTTCTCCTTGCCGCCGACAGCAGCCAGAACACCGGTAGCAATCGCAGTGTAGTTGTTGTTGGAAAGCTTGATGTTCTTTTCGCTCTCTTCCACATCGTCGTCCTCACGGCCGGGGGTCTTGAGGTCAAACTTGGTGATAGCGAAGTAGAAGACCAGGTAGAACACAACAAAAGCGGCAATGCCCAGAGGAATGATCATCCAAGTCTTGGCAGCTGCGGGCAGGGAAGCGGAGAAAACCAGGTCCGTTGCGCCTGCGGAGAAGCAGAAGCCAGCGCGGAAACCGGAGTAGTAGGTGATGATGGTGAAAATGCCGTACAGAGCAGCATATACAACATACAGGGGGAAGCACAGGAACATGAAGCCGAACTCAAACGGCTCGGTAACGCCGCAGACGAAAGCGCAGATAGCGGCGGAAACAACCAGACCGATAGCAGCCTTCTTGTTCTTTGCGGTGCGGACCATTGCCAGTGCAGCACCGGCAATACCGAACATCATGCAGGGGAAGAAGCCGGACATGTACATGCCAAGGCTCCAGCCCACGTCAGCACTGGTCTCGCCAGCCCAGAAGTGTTTCAGGTCGCCCAGGCCGATGGTGTCAAACCAGAACACGTTGTTCAAAGCGTGGTGCAGGCCGGTGGGGATGAGCAGACGGTTCAGGAAAGCATAGATACCTGCGCCGATGCCGCTCAAGCCGGCAATGCCGTTGCCCAGAGCAACCAGAACGCCGAAGATAACGGGCCAGACGAACAGCAGGATAACAGAAGTCACGATGGAAACCAAAGCGGTCATGATAGCAACGCTGCGCTTGCCGCTGAAGAATGCCAGCCAGTCAGGCAGCTTGGTGCTCTTGAACTTGTTGTAGCAGGTGGCGCCGATGACAGCGGCCAGAATGCCGATGAAGGAGTTGCCGGCGATCTTGCTGAAAGCAATGTAATCAACGGTGCCTTCTTCCAGGGTGGAACCAACAGCAGCGCGGATGGTGCCCACAACACCGGGGCTGAGCAGCTGCTGCATCATCAAAAAGCTGACCAGACCAGCCAGACCGGCGGTGCCGTCATGGTCGTCTGCCAGGCCGACAGCTGCGCCGATGGCGAACAGCCAAGCCATGTTATCGATCAGAGCGCCGCCGGCCTTGACCAGCAGGAAGCCGATCGTGTAAGCAGCACCGGTAGTAGAACCTTCAGCACCCATAACGGCGGGAGCCAGAGCGTAGCCAATACCCATCAGAATACCACAGACGGGCAGCGCGGCAACGGGCAGCATCAACGCCTTGCCGAGCTTTTGCAGCCATTTCATCATAAGATACATTCCTCCTAATACGGACGTATTTTGCCGGGGTGAAGCTAATGCCCCCGGTGGGGATTGCAAAACCGCTCTGGTTGGCAAAATTCCCGTTCATGCAGTGGTAAATAGGAACATTGTTTGCGGTGTAACAATCTGTTAAATCTATCTTAACATATTTTCAATAAATTGCAAATGTATTTTGTCAAAATAGCACAATGCCGAAAAAACAAAGGTGACTTTGGTTATATTGCTAAGAATATAACGCATTTTGACCGAAACTTGAAAGAAAGACAGGTGACCCCGGCGCTTTAACGAAACAAAGAGATAGATAAAGATAACATAAAGTGAGCGTTTTTGCTAAAATATTGCAACAAAAATACATTTGAAAAAACTGTACAAAAACGCGTTTCTGTAATATTTAGCAGCTGAAACGGGCAGCTGCTGGTGCAGGGCAAAAAACGTGCGGTGCGGCTGGCGGGCGGGGCGGAAAATGTGATGTCTGCCATGATAAAACTTTTGTGCAGCAGGTACGGGCAAATCAAGAAAAAAGGAAATAAAAAATCCTGGGACGCCGTAAAATCGGCACCCCAGGCAAACGGAGTTGAAAATGGCAAAATCAGTTGTTGGCGCTGAACAGCTGGGGCGCAGCCTTGTACAGCAGCACCACGGCAATGGTGGTCATAATACCTTCCGGCAGCATGTAGGAGCCGTTGTAAGTCAGGCTGTAGATCCACGCGGGCAGACCATCGCTCAGGTTGCCCCAGATCAGCACGCCGGACAAAAAGCTGCACAGGAAACGCAGCACGCACACGGCGGCGGAGCCCACGGCCACGCCGACCAGCTTGTTTTTGAACGGCTTGGCAAACACGCAGGCAAGCCCCAGAAAGGAGAAGGCCAGCACATAATCCAGCAGGATCATGCCCACCAAAGGCAGCAGGCCGGGCGCCGGGGGCGCATAAAAGCCCAGCAGCATCTGCAGCAGGCTGTTCACAAAGCCGGTGAACAGGCCCCACTTGACCCCGTGGCGGAAGGATACCAGAATGAACGGCACCATGCTGAACAGCGTGATGGAGCCGCCGTTGGGCAGCTCATAGATTTTGATGTTGGCCAGGATGGTGCCCAGCGCAATCATCAGGGCGCATTCTACCAGAATGCGCGTTTTGGTGTAAGAGGATGACATATACATACCACTCCTGAAAAATAGTACATAAAAACAAGAAAAGCGCCCGCAGGTACAGCGGGCGCCAAAAGCGTTGTGAGCAGTATATAACCACAGCAAAACTTCCTACGCCGGCATTACCCGGATCAGGTATAGGGTGCTCAAAACACAGTTGCTTTGATCTCAGCCGGAGATGCCCTCCAGCGCCCCTGTTCTTATGTCCGGTTCCCAGTATAGCAGGAAATGCCGGTTTGTCAAGGCGGAAAACTACTCGATCTGCCAAATTCCGCCGCTTAACGGTGCAAGGTCCAGCGCCAGCCATCCGTTGGCAATGGGGCGGGGAGCATTATCCACCCAGCCCGCGGCAAACAGCGGCAGGGCACAGCTGCCCCAGCCCGGCTTTAGCCCAAACCCCTGTACGGCCTGTGTGCCGGTGTTCAGGGCGCACAAAAGTGTTTCACAGCCGGCCTGCAACGTAAAGCCCAGCACGCCGGTGCTTGCATCCTGCGCGGTCCAGGCAAAGCTTTGGGGCGCATACAGCGCCGGGTGTGCCAGGCAGAAAGCATTCAGCGCCTTACTGTAATCAGCCAGGGCGCGGTGTCCGGCGTCCGCCAGCATAGCCCAGTTCGGCTCCCGGCCATCGGTAAAGGCATCCGGCTGGCCGAACTCCACCCCCGCAAACAGCAGGCTTTTGCCGGGGCGGGCGGCCTGTAATAACAGCAGCAGCCGCATCTGGGCCAGCTTTTCTTCTGCATTGCCATACAGGCGGGTGAAAATGCTGGCGGGGTGGTTTTCATCGTGGCTCAGCGCGTTGATGCCCTGCACCGCGCCAAAGGGGCCAAAGCTGCTGCACAACTGCCGGAACAGAGCGCTGCGCCCGCCGAACGGCGCGGCAAAATAGGCCAGCGTATCCTGTGTCCAGCCGATCTCCCACACATAGTCAAAGCCCAGCCCGCCGCTGGCGGTATCGGAGGTGGCGTTCATGGAACCGGCGCTGTCCTCTGCCACCAGCATGCAGCCGGGGAACCGCGCGTGCAGCCCGGCAGTCAGCGTTTTGAAAAACTCTGCTGCCTGCCAGCCGTTGGGGCAGTGGTACAGCGCGTTGCCGATGGCATCCACCCGCAGGCCGTCGCACCGGCACACCTGCAGCCAGAACGCCGCCGAACTGAGCAGAAAGCTGCGCACCGGCGGGCTGGCCAGATCAAAGTTCAGGCTGCCCCAGTCGCTGGGGCCGGATTCAAATAAAGGCGCACCGTCAAAACAGGCCAGGCGGTCGGCATCCGGCGCAAAATGGACCGGCACAAAATCCATCAGCACGGCAATGCCTGCGGCGTGCAGGGCATCCACCAGCGCGGCAAAGCCTGCAAACCCGCCAATGCGCTGGGTGGGGGCAAAATACCCGCACCCCTGGTAGCCCCAGCTGCCGTCAAACGGGTATTCTGCCAGCGGCAAAAACTCCACATGGGTGTAGTGGTGCTCCACAAGATAGGGCACCAGACTTTTTGCCAGCTCCGGCCCGGTGTAATAGCGGCCGTCCCAATGGCGGTGCCAGCTGGCGGCGTGCAGTTCGTAAATCAGAACGGGAGCATCCCGGCGGGCACCGCGCAGCAAGGGAGCGGCGAACGGGTAATTCGGCTCCGCCAGGCGGGAAGCCGTGCCGGGCAGAGCTTCAAACGCAAAGGCAAACGGGTCTGCCCGCAGCTGCCAGCTGCCGTCCGGCCCCTGAATGTTATACTTGTACAGCTGCCCAAGCTGCGCCTGGGGCACCCGCCCGCGCCACAGGCCGTCCTCACAAAAGGTGAGCTCGGCGGCGGAATAGAGATCCCAGCCGTTCCAGTCCCCCAGCAGCTGCGCGCGGCGGGCGTGCGGTGCCCACAGGGTAAACAGCCAGCCGCGCCCCGGCCCCGCCGGGTGGGAACCCAGCAGGCGGTAAGCGTCAAAGCTGATGCCGCAGAAAAACTCTTCCACATCCGGCCGCATAGCTCTGCCCCCTTACCCTGCAAAATTGAACGTGTGTTAAACAAACTTATTATAACATAGGCACGGCCCTTGCGCAAACAGGGGGCGGCCCGTATAATAAAATGGTGTGTCTGAAACGTCGAAAATATCGTCTATTTCTACAAATATGGCGGGATTTTGTGTTAAGGCAGCACCGCATAATTCCCGCCTTACGGCTTAAGCACCGCTCCGGCGGCTGCGGCACGGCATCTGCG
>OOBR01001754.1_pt1 | contig 11054 bp, 9 predicted proteins | sample 1671281 | NCBI WGS metagenome assembly OOBR01 (sample SAMN06348140, study PRJEB24527) | human gut metagenome | biome: human gut; feature: ankylosing spondylitis patient; material: feces | host: Homo sapiens | place: China | collected 2015-10
TTTTCTTATTTATCTTACCACTCGAATTTCTTCTCGAAGTATGCTTTCAGATCTTCAATCTTAACTCTTTCCTGTTCCATTGTATCACGGTCACGTACTGTAACAGCTCCGTCTTCCTCGGAATCGAAGTCATATGTTACGCAGAACGGAGTACCGATCTCGTCCTGACGACGGTAACGTTTTCCGATATTTCCACGATCATCGAACTCACAGTTGTAATACTTAGATAACTCTGCAAATACTTTCTCTGCACCTTCGTTCAGTTTCTTGGAAAGTGGGAGCACACCGATCTTAACCGGAGCCAGTGCCGGATGGAAATGAAGTACAGTTCTCATATCCGGTTTCTCTTCTGTTCCGATATTCTCCTCATCATATGCACTGCAAAGGAATGCAAGTACAACACGGTCAGCACCAAGTGATGGCTCGATAACGTATGGAATGTATTTCTCCTTTGTCTCATCATCAAAGTATGTCATATCCTGTCCGGATACATTCTGATGCTGAGTCAGGTCATAATCTGTACGGTCAGCGATTCCCCACAGCTCACCCCATCCGAATGGGAAAAGGAACTCAACGTCTGTAGTAGCCTTACTGTAGAAGGAAAGCTCTTCCTGATCATGGTCACGGTAACGTACTTCCTCATCTTTCAGTCCAAGAGATGACAGCCAGTTCAGGCAGAAGCTCTTCCAGTAATCAAACCACTCAAGGTCTGTGTCCGGTTTGCAGAAGAACTCAAGCTCCATCTGCTCGAACTCTCTTGTACGGAATGTAAAGTTCCCCGGTGTGATCTCGTTACGGAAAGATTTACCAATCTTTCTGGATGTACGCTGTACATTCTTGAAGTTTACAAAGATACCCTGTGCTGTCTCAGGACGAAGGTATACTGTGTTCTTCGCATCCTCTGTAACACCCTGGAATGTCTTGAACATCAGGTTGAACTGACGGATATCTGTAAAATCATGCTTTCCGCAAGTCGGACATGGAATGTTATTATCCTCGATAAATGCTGCCATCTGCTCCTGTGTCCATCCGTCTACAGAGCTCTCAAGCTCGATTCCATTCTCTGCTGCATAATCTTCAATAATCTTATCTGCACGGAAACGCTCATGACACTGCTTACAGTCCATCAGCGGATCACTGAATCCTCCGAGATGTCCGGAAGCAATCCATGTCTGTGGGTTCATAAGGATTGCACAGTCAACTCCAACATTGTATGGATTCTCCTGAATGAACTTCTTCCACCATGCTCTCTTCACATTATTCTTAAGTTCAACACCAAGATTACCATAATCCCATGTGTTGGCAAGTCCGCCGTAGATCTCAGAACCCGGATATACGAATCCTCTTGACTTTGCAAGTGCTACGATCTTGTCCATTGTCTTTTCAACCATTGTATGTTCCTCACATTCTTCTTTATCATTTACATTATTTACATAACTTATGCACTCCGGTTGATCTTTTCACAGAAGTTATTCACATCTTCCTTTAAAGATATTCCCCTTTGTACATCAATGTTTCCTATTATAACGACTAATGCCTTATTTTTCAAGTTGTTTTAGGTACTTCTCTTTATGTTTCCGCTTATATTCATACATAACTTCATCTGCTCTTTGCAGAATCTCATCTGTAGAAACAATATCATGTCTTTCAGGGAGTTCTATAATACCATAACTGAAACTCTTCGGATAATCACCAGCACCTTCCCGACGAAACGCTTCATGTATATTTCTAAACTTTTCCTGCATGGTCTCTTGCGAACAGTTCAAAAGCACAACACAAAACTCATCACCGCCAAGACGCACGAACAGATCTCCCGGCCGGATATTTTCCTTCACCGTCTCAACGAAATACAGCAAGTAACGATCCCCTTCCTGATGTCCGAAATGATCATTCACATATTTTAAATGATCAAGATCACAATAACAAAAGACAATCTTCTCACTTGTAGCAAGCATCGTCTCCGCTCGTTCATGGAACAGATGACGATTTCCAATCCCTGTAAGTTTGTCTCTGTAAGCCTCTTCTTCAAGTTCCTCTTCTCGTTCTTTCAACTGCTTTGTCATTATATTAAATGCTTCTGAGAATTCTCCCATATAAGAAACGCTCTGAGAATAATCTCCTTTCGCCACCTGCTTTGCCTGCCAGGTGAGATGGTTCAGATTCGCATGGATATTCTTCAGATTCTCACAGAGGAAATTATCTCGTCCCGGTGCTTCAATTGACAGATTTCCCTTTGAAATCTCCGCTGAATAATGCTTCATCTCTTTCATCGCCTTGTCGAGATATTGCAGTCCCATTCCAAGCTTATGAAAAGATTCATCCAGGCATTCAAGATCCAGCTTCGCATTCTCAGAATCATATATAATATCCCGCAGATATTCAAATAATATCTCACAGTTTTTCTCTTCCATAACTCTAAATGTCACCTTCTCTTACATCTGCCTGAAAACGGCAGACACGGCCTCCTGTAGCCCAGCAGTCCGTTTCCACTGCTACATATTTCTTTCCAGAGTATAAAGATAAAATTCCGGAAATAAATCCTTCATCATAATTGCAGACAGTCTCACCAAGCACCGGAAGTCCCGAACAGTCCGCATCTTCCGAGACGGTCAGAATGATCTTCCCGGTCTCCTCGTCTACTGATTCAATACGGAGTACTCCAATCTTCATTTCTGCCATCTCCTTCTGGAGTTCGCCCACAAACTGATCCAGCGGCTGATTCAGATTCAGCATCTTACGTGCAAAAAATTCTCCCGCTTTCCTTCCCGCATTCCGGAAAATCTCAACCTGCTCCTCTCTTCCGTAACGTACCGCAAGCTCATCCTTTATAGAATATTCCAATAACCGATATACAATCACAGGGAGTTCTCCTCCAAGATTCCCCCTGCTGTTCTCATCATATTCAAGGTAGTCTTCGAAAGAAATCGGTTTCTTCTCCTTCATAAAAATGTTCTCGTCCATCATTTTTCTCTTTTCTTTCCTCTGCTACTATTACATTTACAACAAAATACACTCGTTTCACACTGTCATGTAACAGGTGATATAACCGTAGTATAGCATGATTTTTTTCATGATTCAACAATTGCATAATGTCTTAAATGTTGTTGAGAATTTTTAAATAATACCCCAAATATCACAGCAATGTCTGCAGTATCTCCAGAGACTTGAACTCCTTATCTACATACATCTTCATCAACCGTCCCATCACGCGTCCAAACTTCTCCAGCACTTCCGGCTTCACGTTAAATGTATATAATTTCTCAATTGTACTGGATTCAATATACTGCATCGTATACAGCGTAGAACCGTCAAGAAACATTCCGTCTCTCACTTCTCCGTCACATTCATTACACACAAGTCCGCCCTTCGCCGCGCTGAACACTGCCGGCCTCGTCCGGTCGCCACACTGTACACACTGGAACACCTGCGGTCCCTGTCCGTTGATTGTCAGCACTTTCAACTCGAAAATGTAACGGATCAACTGATTCGGAAGATGTGGATTTGTCAGCGCACGCATCGTCTGATAAAGTAATTTTAAAAGTTCCCGCTCATCATTCCGTTCCCTCGCATAGTAATTCGCAACCTCAAGGAAATAAAAGCCATAATATGCGCCTACCACATCTGCTCTCAATTCCGAAAAATAATTGGATACATTTACAGACTGAATTGTGTAGGAAGAACGACCTTCATACATCGTGAATTCACCGAAAGTAAATGGATTCACCGCTCCCACCAATGGACTGTTCGGTCTTCTTGATCCCTTTGCAAAGGCTGAGATCTTCCCCTGTTCTTTCGTCAATATCACAACTCTTCGGTCATACTCGCCCACCGGTGCGACAGAAAGCACCATTCCTGTCAAAACGATCTGATTCACGATGAAATTCACCTTCTTTCTGCTATATTTGTAAAGATGTTGGAGACAAAACCCACAACTACGATGCCTGCGGATACTTCGTGCAACGCATTTCCAATATCTTCTAATATATCCGATTTCGCGTGTAAATACAAGGAGCTGTTCTAGGGGGGGATTTTTTTTGGATATGAGTTTTGCTGGATATTTGACACATGTTAAGATTTTGGAAAACCAGACCAAGAGAAACTTGCTATAAATCATCTATTTAACCTTGATTCCCTGAATCTGCTTTTCAATTATTCCCATATCATATTCTTCAGCGTATTAGCGACTTGCGTCGCTAGATATGCTAAAAAGCGGCAGCCACCAACCTTCGGTCAGCAGCTGCCGCTCTCATCATTCTTTTTATTCTTTATCTTCAAAGGCTTCTTTCATCTTATCCATGAATCCTTTTTTCTTGCCCTTTTTCTCTGATTTCTCAGATTTTGTAGCAAGGTCATCATGCTGATGAAGTGTATTTCCACTAAGCTCATCGAATTTTCTCAGAGCCTCTTTCGCCTCTGCGCTTAATCTCTCCGGTGTCTGGATCACTAATGTTACATAATGATCTCCTCTTACCTGAGCATTTCTAAGAGATGGAACTCCCTTTCCTTTCAGACGTACTTTTGTATCTGTCTTTGTTCCCGGTTTTACTGTGTAGAGAACGTCTCCGTCTACGGTTGGAATCTTCACATCACCACCGAGTGTAGCCACTGCGAAAGAAATCGCAACGGTTGAGAAGATATGCATATCCTGTCTCTGGAAGATTGGGTGTCTGGATACGTTAACCTCAACGAGGAGATCTCCTCTCGGTCCGCCATTAACTCCCGGTTCTCCTTTTTCACGGATGCGTACGCTCTGTCCGTTATCAATACCTGCCGGAATCGTAACTTTGATCTTCTTTCTGCTGGATGTATATCCTGTACCTGCACATTTCGGACATTTCTCTTTCACGATCTTACCGGAACCACCACAGTTAGGACACGTCTGTACATTCTGTACGGTTCCAAAGAAGGACTGGGATGTATATACGACCTGACCTTTACCGCCGCACTTTGGACATGTCTCCGGTGATGTTCCAGGCTTTGCACCTGTGCCGTGACAGTCTTCGCAAGGATCTTTCAGCACAAGATCCAGTTCTTTCTCGCATCCGAAGACAGCTTCCTCGAATGTGATGCGAATGCTCTTTCTGATATTAGCCCCTTTCATAGGACCGTTGCTTGCGCCACCTCTTCTGGAACCACCGAACATATCTCCGAAGATATCTCCGAAAATGTCGCTGAAATCTGCTCCATTGAAGTTAAATCCGCCGCCGAATCCACCTGCTCCGCCGCCGGCACCGCCATCAAATGCAGCGTGGCCGAACTGATCGTACTGACGACGTTTGTCAGCGTCACTCAGAACGGCATAGGCTTCGGAAGCCTCTTTGAACTTTATTTCTGCTTCTTTATCCCCTGGATTCATATCTGGATGGTACTTCTTCGCAAGCTGGCGGTATGCTTTCTTGATTGTAGCATCATCTGCATCTTTGCTTACGCCGAGCACCTCATAATAATCTCTCTTTGCCTCTGCCATAACACAAATACTAACCTTTCTGTATCTCTTTCTTAACCTCAAGAAATTCTACGAAGCTACAAAGCTCCGTAGAATTTCTCTTCATGCTTCATTTATCTGATGCCCTGCTGCCTGTTTCTCTTCTGTCTTACCGGCATCTTTTCTATATTTTAGACTTCTTTGTAGTCTCCGTCTACAACATCATCACCCTGGAAACCATCCGGAGCCGGACCAGCTTCTGGTGTAGGACCAGCCTGTGCACCTGCACCTGCTGCAGCACCTGCCTGCTCATACATCTTTGTAAACAGTTTCTGTGCGCTCTCCATCAGTTTTTCCTTCGCAGCTTTAATCTCTGCTACCTGCTCTTCTGTTGTGTTCTCCGGAGCAGATTTTGCAAGGATATCTTTCAGTGCCTGAACGTCAGCCTCTACAGCTGCCTTCTCTGTAGCATCGACTTTGTCGCCAACCTCTTTGATTGCCTTCTCTGTCTGGAATACCATAGCGTCTGCTTCGTTTCTTGTATCGATTGCTTCTTTACGTTTCTTATCCTGAGCCTCGAATTCAGCTGCTTCTTTTACAGCTTTATCGATATCTTCATCAGACATATTAGAACCTGCTGTGATTGTAATATGCTGCTCTTTACCTGTTCCAAGATCCTTAGCAGATACATTTACGATACCATTTGCATCGATATCGAATGTAACTTCGATCTGCGGGATTCCACGTGGAGCCGGCGGGATTCCATCAAGTCTGAACTGTCCGAGGGACTTGTTGTCTCTTGCGAATTGTCTCTCACCCTGTACAACGTTGATGTCTACAGCTGTCTGGTTATCTGCTGCTGTTGAGAAGATCTGGCTCTTCTTTGTCGGGATTGTTGTATTTCTCTCAATCAGTCTTGTAGCTACACCACCCATTGTCTCGATAGACAGTGACAGTGGAGTTACATCAAGAAGAAGGATATCTCCTGCGCCTGCATCTCCTGCAAGTTTACCCCCCTGTACGGAAGCACCAAGTGCTACACACTCGTCTGGGTTAAGGGATTTGCTAGGCTCTTTGCCTGTCAGTCTCTTAACTTCTTCCTGAACAGCCGGAATACGTGTTGATCCACCAACGAGAAGTACCTGTCCAAGCTCGGAAGCTGTGATTCCTGCATCGGAAAGTGCACGTCTTACCGGTTCCTGAGTCTTTTCTACGAGATCTCTTGTCAGCTCATCGAATTTAGCTCTTGTAAGGTTCATATCGAAATGCTTCGGTCCTTCAGCTGTTGCTGTGATGAACGGAAGGTTGATATTTGTTGTTGTTGCACTTGAAAGCTCTTTCTTAGCTTTCTCTGCTGCTTCTCTTAATCTCTGAAGAGCCATCTTATCTGTAGAAAGATCTACGCCCTCTTTTGCCTTGAAGTCTGCAAGCATGTAATCTGTGATCTTCTGGTCAAAGTCATCTCCACCAAGTCTGTTGTTACCAGCTGTTGAAAGTACCTCGATAACTCCATCACCGATCTCGATAACAGATACGTCGAATGTACCACCACCAAGGTCATAAACCATGATCTTCTGCTCTTTCTCGTTGTCAAGACCATAAGCAAGTGCAGCTGCTGTAGGCTCGTTGATGATACGTTTTACATCAAGTCCTGCAATCTTACCTGCATCTTTTGTAGCCTGACGCTGAGCATCATTGAAGTAAGCCGGAACTGTAATAACAGCTTCTGTTACTTTCTCACCAAGGTATCCTTCTGCATCAGCTTTCAGTTTCTGAAGAATCATTGCAGAAATCTCCTGTGGAGAATATTTCTTATCGTCAATATCTACTTTATAATCTGTTCCCATCTCTCTTTTGATTGATGAGATTGTTCTTGCTGCGTTTGTTACAGCCTGACGTTTTGCAGGCTCACCTACGAGACGTTCTCCTGTCTTTGTAAATGCTACAACAGACGGTGTTGTTCTTGCGCCTTCTGTATTCGCGATAACTGTTGGCTGTCCACCTTCCATAACGGCTACACAGCTGTTTGTTGTACCAAGGTCAATACCAATAATTTTTCCCATGATAAATTTCCTCCTCTATCTAATCTCTGAATCTTGTTAAAAATCAAATTAGTTTGCTACTTTTACCATGCTGTGTCTTACAACACTTTCACGGTACATGTAACCTTTCTGGAATTCTTCTGCGATGATGTTCTCACCGAGCTCATCATCTTCCACATGCATCACTGCGTTGTGGAAATCCGGATTGAATTCCTGACCAACTGCCTCAATTGGTTTTACTCCAACGGATTCCAGTGTAGTCATAAGCTGTTTGTAGATCTTCTCCATTCCTTCTACGAACGGAGCATTCTTCTCCTCCTCCGGTACGGAACCAAGTCCACGCTCGAAGTTATCCACAACCGGAAGAATCTTTTCTATGATATCTTTCGCTCCGATCTCGTACATCTGGGATTTCTCCTTCTCAGATCTCTTGCGGAAGTTATCAAACTCTGCCATCTGACGAGTAACGCGGTCTATGAGTTCCTCGATCTTCTCGTCTTTCTTGTCCTTCTTCTCTTTCTTTCCGAAGAACTTTTTCTTACCTTCTGATGCTGCTTCTGAATCTCCTTCAGTCTCAGTTGCTTCCTCTGTCGCTTCTTTCGCTTCAGTCTCAACTTCCTGGGCATCTTCTGTTTCTACTGTCTCTTCAGCTTCTGCCTGCTCTTTCGCAGCCTTTGCTTTCGCCTCTTCAACAGCTTCTTTTACCATATCTTCTTTGCTCATGTTCTCTGTCACCAGCTTTCTACCTTCCTATTCTTTTGGTTCTTTATTATAAATCGCATCCAACTCACATTGTAAAGTCTTCAGCGTCTTCATGACATGTTCATAATCCATTCTCTTCGGACCGATGATTCCAATCGTTCCTTTCATGCCTTCTCCCAGTTCATAAGTGGCGGTAACAACACTGCAGTCTTTCATAGTCTTAACCGGAGTTTCATCTCCGATGTAAACCTGTATGCCGTTGTTCTCCTCACTTGCCAGCGTCTCTGTCACCAGATCAGCTAACTGCTGTTTCTCTTCGAATGCACTGATGATCTCCTGTGCACTCTGCTTATCACTAAGCTCCGGATATTTGAAAATATTCGTTGCGCCGCTTGTGTAGATCTCCATATCATTATCGACATGAATAATCTCTGCCACTGCGTCAAGCACATGACCAACAACCTCACTGTGGATACCGGCCTGTTCTTTTAATCTTGCGATCAGACCTAATGTGATCTGATCAATAGATAATCCATTCAGTGTCGTATTCAGAAGCATGTTCAGCTTCAACAGATTCTCATTACTTAAGGTTTCTCCAACTTCGATGATCTTATTCTTGATCACATTACCACCAAGTACGATAACTGCTACAATCTGTTCTTCATCCACCTGTGACAGCTGAATAAACTTCAATGTGTTCCTGCTGTTGACCGGTGCGGAAACCATCGTCGCATAATTGGTGTTAGAAGCAAGAACCTTTGCTGCCTGTTGGAGTACTTTCTCGACCTTATCTGTCTTCTCGAGAAGTGCATCCTCTCGTCTGCTGATCTCCTGCTCCTTGTTCTCCATCAGAAGATCTACATAAAAGCGATATCCCTTATCTGATGGAATTCTTCCTGCTGATGTATGCGGCTGGAAGATGTAACCAAGGTCTTCCAGATCTGCCATCTCATTCCTTATCGTTGCGGAACTTAATTTCAAATCTGTGTATTTTGAAAGGGTTCGTGATCCGACCGGTTCGCCAGTCTCCAGATAATTCTGTATGATGGCTTTCAATATCGTAAGTTTTCTTTCACTTAATTCAGCTTCTACAGACATCTCTGTGTTCCCCTTTCTTCTCATCTTTGTTTGTTATTAGCACTCTTTGTTTTTGAGTGCTAACACCTTACAGATACTAAGATAGCACCTCGATTTCTGTTTGTCAACACTGATTGTTATTTTTATAAGTTTTTTATTTTCTTCTTATTTTATTAATAGGATGCTTTTTGGGGGAGGGAATGTGATTTTATAGAAATGTTGTTGACTTGGATTGTAATTTTGTGAATTCCAGGCAAGCTTATAGCCAAATCATAAGTTGACTTGAATTATGATACATAAAATCCAGGTCAAAGACAAGTTTATTTAACTTACACTAATTGACCTGGATTTTAAAACCTGCTATCTATACTATCCCCTGATCTGTCCGTTTCCGAAGATAATATACTTTGTTGTTGTCAATGCTTCGAGTCCCATCGGGCCTCTTGCATGAAGCTTCTGTGTGCTGATTCCGATCTCAGCACCGAATCCGAATTCGAATCCATCTGTAAATCTTGTTGATGCATTTACATAAACTGCTGCCGCATCGATCTCATCCTGGAATCTCAATGCATTATCATAATCTTTTGTAATAATGGATTCTGAATGTCCTGTATTATATGTATTGATATGTGTGATTGCCTCATCAATGGAATCAACAATCTTCACGGAAATGATTGCATCCAGGTACTCTGTTCCCCAGTCTTCTTCTGTTGCCGGGATGATCTCAGAACTGATTGCCTGCGCTCTCTCATCTCCACGAATCTCTACTCCATGTTCTTTCAGTTTTGTTACGATCTTAGGCAAAGCTACCTCTGCAATCTTGGAATGAATCACAAGTGATTCACATGCATTACACACACCAAGGCGCTGTGTCTTCGCATTTTCAATAATATCTGTTGCTATCTTAATGTCTGCTGTCTCATCAACATATACATGACAATTTCCGGTCCCTGTCTCAATTACCGGAACAGTGCTGTTCGCAACTACATTTGCAATAAGTGCTGCTCCACCTCTCGGAACCAGAACATCAATCCAACCATGCATCTTCATCATCTCATTTACAACTTCTCTGCTTGTATCTTCTACGAGAAGAATGAGATCCTGGGATAACTTTGCTTTGCGAAGACCTGTCTTGATTGCACGCGTGATTGCCTTGTTAGAATGGATTGCATCACTTCCGCCACGGAGAATTACCGCATTTCCTGTCTTGAAGCAAAGGCCAAATGCATCTGCTGTCACATTCGGTCTGGATTCGTAGATGATTCCGACAACGCCAAGCGGTACGCGTTTCTTTCCGATACGAAGTCCGTTCGGTCTTGTCTTCATGCCAAGTACTTCTCCGATTGGATCATCCAGTGCAGCAATTTCACGCAGACCTTCTGCCATATCTTCAATTCGCTGTTCCGTCAGTGCCAATCTGTCGATCAATGACTGTTTCACGCCCTTATCTTTCGCAGCTTCGATATCCTTTGCATTCTCCTGTAAAATCAATTCTCTCTCTTCCACAAGTTCATTTGCCACTACGAGAAGTCCTCTGTTCTTTGCTTTTGTTCCAAGCTTTGCCGCTCCGCGGGATGCATTCTTTGCAAGTCTTCCAAGCATTTGCATGTATGTCTCCATTTCTGTTACTCCTTTCATCCGCATGTCTCTGTCAGTTTGTTTCTAGAAATCTGTTTCTATCTGTTTCTGTTATGTCATTTCTTAACTATGTCGAGAGTATACCACATACCTTTTCTTTTTTCTATATTATATAATGATGTGAGTGTCAAAAATAAATTTTGCCACTCACTGATGTAACCGGATTGCTC
>OOBR01001764.1_pt1 | contig 10986 bp, 8 predicted proteins | sample 1671281 | NCBI WGS metagenome assembly OOBR01 (sample SAMN06348140, study PRJEB24527) | human gut metagenome | biome: human gut; feature: ankylosing spondylitis patient; material: feces | host: Homo sapiens | place: China | collected 2015-10
TACGGCAAAGTTAAATGAAATGATTCACGATTATGCAGAGTATGTTGTAGGCAGGATGGGTATTCCTTATCGAGAGAAAAATATCAGTATTATCAGTTTAGTAATCGATGCTCCGCAGACAAAGATCAGTGAGCTGTCTGGGAAAATAGGGCGCCTTTCCGGTGTGACAGCAAAAGCTGCTTACGCAAAAGTATAATCAGTGTACAGATAAAAGGAAAAGAAGATATGATTAAGATAGCGGTATATGGAAAGGGTGGAATCGGAAAGTCTACAACAGTTTCTAATATAGCAGCAGTATTTGCCAGCGAGGGACTTCGAGTGATGCAGATCGGCTGTGATCCAAAGGCAGATTCAACAGTGTTACTGCGTCATGGTGAGAAAGTAGAAACGGTTCTTGACCTTGTACGAACGAAAAAAGATAATTTTACATTAGAAGATATCGTTAAAGAAGGCTTTGCCGGTGTCTGTTGTGTAGAAGCCGGCGGACCCTCTCCCGGACTGGGCTGTGCCGGAAGAGGAATTATTGCGACATTACGCTCCAACCACTCCGGTAGCCGCTTGCTATAAATTGACATGGAAAGACGAGCGGATCTACCGTGGGCAACTGAAAGATCTCGCCAAGATCGTAAAGGAGAATCATCTTACGTTGACGACATTACTTGTCGTCGGGGATGCCATCGATAACCGCAAGGGCCTATCTCGCTTATATGCGGATGAATTCAAACATCTTTTCCGTAAGTAATGATACTGATTCTTGGAGGAACGACAGAAGGCCGTGTGGCTGTGCGGGTAGCGGACGAGGCAGCCGCTACCTATTACTATTCTACGAAAGGAACTTTGCAATCCATTGAATGCGCTCATGGAATCCGTTTGACCGGAGCCATGAATGCGGAGGAAATGGAGTGTTTTTGTCGTGACCACGCAATTAAGCTATTGATCGATGCGGCACACCCTTTCGCTCAAGTGTTACACCAAACGATCGAACAGGTATCGAAATGCTTACGGATTCCGGTGATTCGTTACGAACGTCGGTATCCACTTCGTGATGAGGACTTGATTTGGTGCGATAGTTATGCAGACGCAATTCGCCAAATGGAAAATAAAGGTATCCAACGGCTACTTGCCCTCAGTGGCGTGAACACCCTTGCCCCGCTCCGTCCTTATTGGCGATCGCATACCACTTGGTTACGTATATTGGAGCGGGAGGAATCTTTGTCGTTGGCCGAGAAGCAGGGCTTCCCCCAAGAAAGTCTGGTTTTCTATCGAGAAGGCGAGGATGAGTTAAAGTTGTTGGAGCAACTCCATCCGGACGCCATCTTGACAAAGGAAAGTGGTTTCTCCGGCTATTTTACGGATAAAGTGAACGCTGCCCGCCAATTCGGAATACCAGTATTTGTCGTGAAGCGTCCCGCATTACCGGAAACTTTCTACCGAGTGTATGGTGAAGACGGATTGCGCAAACAAATTGAACGCCTATTACCAGAATTCTTTCCCTTGAAAAGCGGATATACGACCGGAGCTTGTGCTACCGCCGCCGCAAAAGCCGCTTTATTGGCCTTATTATCACGGAAGGAACAAACAGAAAGCCAGATAACATTACCCTCGGGAGAACAGATAACGTTGCCGGTAGCCTATACCGAATGGGCCGGGTGTTCCGCCGCCACCTGTACCGTGATCAAGGAGTCTGGGGATGATCCGGACGTGACGAATCATAGCCGGATCCGGGTTACTGTTCAATTATCTCCCGATGCATCCGGTTGTGCCATCGCCGTGGCAGAGTCGTGCCACGATGATGGCACAGCTGTGCCAAGCCGATGGCACAAGCGTGCCACGGTAATGGCACAAGAAGAACATTGTCAAGAAACAGAAAGCGACGATACGGGAAGAGTCATCTTCCAAGCAGGTGAAGGAGTCGGAACCGTGACCCTTCCGGGACTCGGCTTGAAAGTCGGCGGCCCGGCTATAAACGCCACGCCCCGTAAGATGATCCGGCAAGAGCTGATTCCACTCCTGCCCTCACCCGATTCCGTCGCTATTGTCACGGTCTCGGTTCCCGGTGGCGAGGAGTTGGCGAAACGTACCTTCAATCCGAAACTTGGAATTATCGGGGGAATCTCCATTATCGGGACATCCGGAATTGTGCGTCCTTTCTCATCGGACGCTTTTATCGCCTCGATACGGAAAGAAGCCAGTGTCGCCAAAGCGATAGGTTGCGAGACGTTGGTTATTAATTCCGGGGCGAAGAGTGAACGCTACCTTCGGAGCTTATACGCTTCTTTGCCTCCACAATCATTCGTCCATTACGGGAACTTTATCGGAGAGACGCTAAAGATCGCTGCCGATTTAGGTTTCAAGCAGGTTATCTTAGGCATCATGATCGGCAAGGCGGTGAAACTTGCGGAAGGTTTCCTAGATACACACAGCAAAAAAGTCGTCATGAACAAAGGCTTCCTTCAAGATGTAGCGAAAGAAGCGAAATGCGAGGAGGCGACCGTAGATGCAATCAATCGGATTACGTTGGCCCGTGAATTATGGGAGCTTCTTGCGGAAAAAGAACAAAATCGTTTCTTCCCATTACTTTTACAAAAATGTAAATCGTATTGCGCTCCCATCCTTCACGACGGCGAACTAACCTTGCTGTTAATATCCGAAGAGGGCAAGGTCTTATACCAATCTTAGCTGTAGAGACGCAGCACGCACGCTACGTATCTACAACCCCCAGACTGTAATAGCATTTCTTTTTAGCTGTTTATTCTTTTTTATTAGGGATTCTTTAAGAATACATATTAGGAGGATTTCGTACTTTTGCCCTCTAAATATTGATTAAAATAATGTTTAGATATCTTTTAATTTATATGGCCTGCCTTCTATTCGCCTTTTCCGTAAAGGCGCAAGGTATTTCCAATGACACGATTCCGAAAGAAGTGCTGATGCTGGACGGTAAGCCTATGACCGAAAAGCAAATACAACGTTATCATAAACAATTACATAAAGACTCCATACGGGCCAACAAAAGGATCTGGTGGTCTATCCTTGGCGGACCGTCTTACACACCGGAAGCCTCCTTTGGCGTAGGTGGCGCGGTTTTGGCTAGCTTTCGCTTAAACAAGAATGATACGATATCCCAACGATCGTTTATCCCTGCGGGATTTAACATCACCTTAAACGGGACGTTCGTTTTTGCCGGTGCCGGTACCTTATTCTTCAACGAGAATCGCTTCCGTATTTATATCAGTTACGGTTATCGGAACGAACCTTCGCATTATTTCGGGAAAGGCTATGAGACGATCGAGCAAATCGAGAAGAGCGACTCGACAACGAAATTCCATAAGAGTTCTTTCCAACTATATCCCCGTTTCGTATGGGAAGTTAGGCCTCATTTATATACGGGTCCTCTTTTTGATATTAATTTCAGCAAATCAGATGATATTAACCCGGTGATGGCCGAAGATCCTTATTTCAATAAGTTCAAACGAGATTATGTCAATATCGGTGTCGGCGGCTTGATTCAATACGATACACGAAATGACGTGGCGACCCCAAGTTCCGGTATGTTACTAAGTGCGATCGCTAAAGTGTATGGAAAGTATTTAGGCGGTGCATATAATTATGAGATGTTCGAGTTAGAATACCGCCAGTTCCAGCAAGTATTTCGTCCTCGTAGCACCTTGGCATGGATCGCCAAGACACAAATCGGTGTGGGAAACGTTCCTTTTACGGAGCTTCCTTCGTTTGGCTCTCCTTTCGATCTTCGCGGATACTATTGGGGCAAGTACCGTGACAAGACCATGGCGTATGGGATTCTGGAGTATCGTCATATGTTCGGCAGCGTGGAGAAATATAAGAGCGGTAATTTCTGGGCGAAGTGTGGTTTTGTTGGCTGGGTCGGCACGGGTACGATCGGAAACGCTCCTATCGTAGACTGGAATAAATGGAAGTTCAACTACGGCGTAGGCTTACGTATCCAAATGCAACCCGGCAAGAACTTCCGCCTAGACGTAGGCAAAGACCCGAACCAAAAAGGGATGGCGGTTTATATGAATATGACGGAAGCTTTCTAAAACCAGAAGGCTCCCGTCTACGATTTATGGAAGTATAACCTTGCGTTAAAATTATCGTTTAAAAGCCGGAAATATCTTAATATCGATTTTTTTCACTAAGTTTGCGTCGTCGAAGGGGTGCCATACTATATGGGCTGAGATCATACCCTTACTACTTGATGCGGGTAATGCCGCCGTAAGAAAAACGAATGTTAGATGGATAAAAATGAAACGTACCGTTATCCGGTAGCTTTAACGATCGCGGGCTCTGATAGTGGCGGTGGTGCCGGAATACAAGCGGATATTAAGACTTTTTCCTCGCTAGGGGTTTTTGGAGCCTCGGCGATAACGGCTATAACCGCTCAAAACACACAGGGAGTGCGAGGGATCCAAGCGATCTCTCCCGAGATTTTGAGAGGACAAATCGAAGCTATTCTTGAGGATTTCATCGTAGATGCCGTAAAAATAGGGATGCTACATAACAAGGATGCCGTAAAGGTCGTATCTGAAACTTTATCTTCCTTCCAACAGACTTCTATCATTTTAGATCCAGTGATGATATCCACGAGCGGAAGTAAATTATTGGAGGATGACGCCATCCGAACCATCATTGATGAGTTGTTCCCTAAAGCGACACTGCTTACTCCGAATATTCCCGAGACGGAATATCTTTCCGGTATAAAAATCAATAACGAGGCGGATATCTTACTTGCCGCCCGGAAATTGCAGGAAAAAGGATGTAACGCTCTATTGATTAAAGGGGGGCATATTCCCGGAGTAGAAACGGTGGATCGGTTATTTATCAATGAGAATAATCCGATTTGTCTGGCCTTGCCAACAGTGGAGACCTTCAATACCCATGGAACGGGCTGTACGCTATCGTCCGCCATCGCCGCTTATATGGCACTCGGCCATTCATTGGTGGAAGCCGTACGATTAGCCAAGGAATATATGAATAACGCGCTCGTTCACGGGGCAAATGTATGCATGGGAAAAGGGCACGGACCTGTAAACCACTTCTTCTCACCCTCTGCCCTTCATAAAATCCGATGGAATCATGAATAAGCTGGTCGTAATTACTACACCTTATTTTTTCGCGGATGAAGCTTCTTTGATCGAACTTCTATTCGCGGAAGGAATGTCTCGTTTACATCTACGTAAACCGGATTGTAAACGTGATGAATTGGAGGGCTTATTGGATAAAATCTCTCCGGCTTATTACGACAGGATCGTTCTTCATGATTGGTTTACCTTGGCAGAAGAAAGGGCTTTAGGAGGAGTCCATTTGAACAAGAGGAACCCGGAAGCTCCACCTTTATATAAAGGCAGTATAAGTCGTTCTTGCCATAGTCTGGAAGAGATTATCGAGTATAAACCGGTATGCGACTATGTATTCCTTAGCCCGATCTTTCAGAGTATATCCAAAGAAGGATATGGTAGCGGATTCTCCTTAGATGGATTGCGAAACGCGAAGGGCATCATCGATGATAAGGTGATTGCCTTGGGAGGAATCTGCCCGCGGACAATAACGAAATTAAAAGATATCCCCTTCGGCGGTGTCGCCGTTCTCGGGGCCCTTTGGGGAAACGATCCCTCCCTTCTTGTTGCGGATCAACTCATAAAACAATTCAAACGATTACAAGTATGGCCTTAAATTATTATTTCGGATATGATGAGAATGGAAGAGTCGGTCGGAGAACAACCGGATTACGCCCCCCTTTTGGTGGAAACAATCGCTTGATGTTTATAACGCATCGTACGCCTAAATATACGGAATGCGACGAGGTACGCATGGCAATCCAAGGAGGGTGCTCATGGATACAGTTGCGCATGAAGGATGGGATTTATGAGGATACCGTACGTACATGTGCCACTATCTGCGCGGAAGAATGTGAGCGAATCGTGGATTTCTGCGTAAACGATGATCTGGAGGCTGCCGTGACATGTGGCGCTACGGCTTGTCATCTGGGTAAGAATGATATGCCCTTGGATATCGCTTGGGAAGTACTGAGAGACAAGTTAGATTCCAATGCCATCTTCTATATCGGGGCTACGGCGAATACTTTTGAGGATATCCGGCTGGCCGTAGAACGAGGCGCCTCGTATATCGGACTAGGGCCGTATCGCTTTACGGGTACCAAGAAGAATTTGAGTCCCATCTTAGGCTTGGATGGTTATCGTAAAATAATCGCTCAATGCAAGGAGGCTGGCATTGATATTCCTATCTTTGCGATAGGTGGTATTACGCTGGAAGACGTAGGCCCTTTGATGGAGACGGGTATAACCGGAATCGCTGTTTCGGGCGCGATTATCAATGCTTCCGATCCCGTGGAGGAAACCCACCGGTTTATAGAGGAAATCAATAAGTACTAAACTAAATACATATGGCTACTAAAAAGAATATGCGTATTTCCTATCCGTCCTCGGAAAAGATTTATGTCCCGGGCGAGATCAATAAGATCAAGGTTGGTATGCGTAAGATTAAATTGTTGGACACGGTAACCTTGGATGAGCATGGAGAGCGAATCTTCAAGAAGAACAATCCGGTAATCGTTTACGATACGAGCGGCCCGTATTCCGACCCCAAGATATCGATTGATATCGTTAAAGGACTTCCTCGTATACGTGAGGAGTGGTACGGTAAGCGTAAGGATGTGGTTCAATTGCCGGAATTGACTTCCGCTTATGGCCGTGAGCGATTGGCGGACGCGAGTCTGGATTCCCTGCGTTTCCCCAAGCGATACTTGCCTTTCCGGGCTAAAGAGGGTAAGAATATCACCCAGATGTATTATGCGAAGAAGCGCATTATCACTCCGGAAATGGAGTACGTGGCGATTCGTGAGAACCAGCAAATCGAGGCTTTGGGACTGAAGTCTTATATCACGCCGGAGTTCGTCCGCAAGGAAATCGCCGCCGGTCGCGCGATCATCCCGGCGAATATCAATCACCCGGAAGCCGAGCCGATGATTATCGGTAAGAAGTTCTTGGTAAAGATCAATACCAATATCGGCAACTCCGCTCTTTCCTCCGGTATCGACGAGGAGATCGAGAAGGCTATATGGAGTTGTAAATGGGGCGGAGACACGTTGATGGATCTCTCTACCGGCGATCATATCCATGAGACGCGCGAGTGGATTATTCGTAACTGCCCGGTTCCGATGGGTACGGTTCCTATTTATCAAGCCTTGGAGAAGGTGAGTGGTAAGGTAGAGGACCTTTCTTGGGAGATCTATCGGGATACGTTGATCGAGCAGGCGGAACAGGGCGTGGATTATTTCACGATCCACGCGGGTTTGTTGCGCAAGCATGTGGAGCTGACGGCGACTCGCTTGACGGGGATTGTCTCCAGAGGCGGATCTATCATGGCCAAATGGATGCAGCTTCATGACGAGGAAAACTTCCTGTACACACATTTCGCCGAAATCTGCGAGATACTAAAGGCATATGACGTGGCGGTCTCTATCGGAGACGGGCTTCGCCCCGGTTCTATCTATGACGCGAACGACGCGGCACAATTCGCCGAGCTTCACACGATGGGAGAACTGACGAAAATAGCTTGGGAACAGTTCGTGCAAGTGATTATCGAAGGCCCGGGCCATGTTCCCATGAATAAGATCCATGAGAATATGAAGGAACAACAGTATGCCTGCCATGGAGCGCCGTTCTATACGCTGGGCCCGTTGACGACCGATATCGCTCCCGGATACGATCATATCACGTCGGCTATCGGTGGCGCGCAAATCGCTTGGCATGGGACGGCCATGATCTGCTACGTTACGCCGAAGGAGCATTTGGGATTGCCGAATAAGGAAGACGTGCGTAATGGGGTGGTCGCTTATAAGATAGCGGCGCATGCCGCTGACTTGGCGAAAGGGCATCCCGGCGCTCAAGTACGTGATAACGCGTTGAGCAAGGCACGTTTTGATTTCCGCTGGAAAGACCAGTTCAATTTGTCCTTGGACCCGGAAAGGGCTTTACAGTATTATAAGGAGAGTGCTGTTACGGATGGAGAGTACTGTACGATGTGCGGTCCTAATTTCTGCGCTATGCGGTTAAGTAAGGATTTGCAAGGTTGTAAATAAAATACTGTTTTGAGGGGATGAGACGGGGCATGCCCCGTCTCTACAATTGAGTGATTTGTTTTCCGCATTCGTAGCCTTCCTCATATAGTTCTTCCAGTTTCTTTGTGTCGCTTCCGGTACGGCCGACTTTAATCGGGCTTTGCGGACGGATGACGAAAGCTTTTCCTTCGGCCTCCAGTTGGTCTATGTAATCCAAGACCTCGTTGTACCGCCGGTATCGTAGTCGCAACTGTTCCCGGATCGCCGGGTATTTGTTATAAATAAAGCCGGGAAGGTAAAAATCTTTCTCTTCTTTCCGATAGCCTTTGTTACGGGTAAGGATGATGACGTTCTTGGAGAAGCCGTCGGCGATAGCCCGTCGGATAGGGATGGCATCGCATACGCCTCCGTCGACCATCGGTATCCCGTCTACATACGTAATTGGACAGAGGATCGGTAAGGTGCAAGATGCTTTACAGATATCCACCAAACGTTTCTTATCTTTCTTCTCCTCGAAATATTCCGCTTTACCCGTCAAGCAATTGCTCGTGACCATAACGAACCGATCCTTGGACTTGAAATAGGTATCGTAATCCAACGGATAATACAAATCCGGATAGACATAAAACAAGAAATTCAGATCGATATATCCCCTTCCCCGTAAGAAATGACGAAGACCTATGTAATTATATTTCTTCAATAGGTCGATATTGCTAAAACGAGAGCGTCCCCGCTGGCGGGAAGCATACGAGATTCCGTTACTCGCGCCCGCCGATACTCCGATCGTATAAGGAAACCAAATATCATGATCCATAAAATAATCCAATACTCCCACCGTAAATATGGCACGCATTCCGCCACCTTCCAACACCAAACCTGTCTGACTATCTATTTCCATATATATACCTCTGAATTAAAAAAGCCATTGCTGGGTTCCCACCAAGCAATGGCCACAAAAATATAATAAATCAGCGATAAATAATAGTTCCTTTTTAGAATTTACTTGGTCACTTCGTTCACTAAGGGACGGCCTTCCTCGAAATCCTTGATGTTCCGCAAGGTAGTATCGGCGATATTATGCAGAGCCTCTTTCGTGAAAAACGCCTGATGGGAAGTAACGATCACATTGTTGAACGAGAGTAGACGGGCCAAGACATCATCATCGATAATCTTATCCGATTTATCCTCGTAGAAATAGTCTCCTTCCTCCTCGTAGACATCCAATCCAGCGGCGGAGACTTTCTTGGTCTTCAATCCCTCGATCAAGGCGTTGGTATGGATCAGTAACCCGCGTCCCGTATTGATAATCATTACGCCGTCTTTCATCTTGGCGATCGAATCGTCGTTGATCAGATAACGGGTCTGGTCAGTCAACGGGCAATGCAAGGAAATGATATCGGACTCTTTGTATAACTCGTCTAAAGAGACATAGGTGATCCCTTCCTCCTTGGCGAATTTCTCATCCGGATACAGGTCGTTTGCCAATACACGCATCCCCAATCCTTTTAAGATATGAATCAATATCTTGGCGATCTTTCCGGTACCGATAATACCGGCGGTCTTGCCATGCATATCAAATCCCATCAAGCCATTCAAGGAGAAGTTGCCATCTCTCGTACGCCAGTATGCCCGGTGTATCTTACGGTTTAACGATAACATCAAGGCCAACGTATATTCAGCGACCGCATAGGGTGAGTAGGCCGGTACGCGTACGACCGGTAATTTCCCTCTGGCGGCATTCAAATCCACATTATTAAAACCGGCGCAACGAAGCGCCAACAGTTTCACGCCATTGGCAACCAAAGCGTCTATTACGGCGGCATCAGCCGTGTCGTTCACGAAAATACATACAGCGTCTACCCCTTGGGTTAAGACGACATTATTGATATTCAAATGTCCTTTATAGTAACGAATATCGAACTCATACCGCTCATTGATCTTATCGAAAGAAGCGATGTCGTAGGGTTTAGCACCAAAAAACGCAATCTTATACGCCATATAACTTTAGTTTTTTAATATAACTAAATTAAGCCCTTGATTGTTTATCGAAAAAGAAATCCATTCGTTTAATTATAGTACTTTTGTCCGCTGGGTAACAATATAGATGAGCATGAATCAATCCCATAAAAGATCTTTTATAGCAGTTCTTATTTTTATTGGCTTTCTCTTGTTTATGGCATTTTGGGGCATCGACCTGATCTTAGGGGCGTATGCGGGACATAAATTGAGTAAACTTGCCGAAAGGCATCATCTTGACATACGCTATGATAAGATCCGGTTGATAGGGCTGAGTACCGTACGTATGGAGGGATTGACCGTTATCCCGATTGATGCTGATACGTTGATACATGCGGACAGGCTTCAAGCGAAACTGGAGCTTGGCAGATTATTGCTACTTACCCCTGCCATAGAGAGTGTACAAGCGGATAATTTGCATATTCATTTTATTAAGAAGGGAGAGAGAGCTAATTTTGATTTCCTTTATAAACCATCGAATCACCTAGGTGAGCCAGAGGAAACAGCTGTAGATGATAAGGAACGGGATTACGCACGCAAGGCTGAACGCTCCCTTAGTCTCCTTTTCAATTTATTGCCCGGAAATGCCTTGGTACATGATTTATGTGTTTCTTATAGTAATAAAGGAGATGAACTAATACTAGAGATACCCGAGCTCAATCTTACTAACAATCAATTCTCTACGCATATAAACAGCACGGAGAACGGAGTTCATAGCGAATGGATTTGCGAAGGCTCTCTCTCTGATAAGGAGCGACTCGTGAAAGCCCGTCTCTACGCCGACGAGCATACGAAGATTCCTCTTCCTTTTCTGGAATATCGTTGGGGGGCATCGGTACGTTTCGACACCTTGGCCTTCGAGCTTAAGG
>OOBR01001765.1_pt1 | contig 10981 bp, 9 predicted proteins | sample 1671281 | NCBI WGS metagenome assembly OOBR01 (sample SAMN06348140, study PRJEB24527) | human gut metagenome | biome: human gut; feature: ankylosing spondylitis patient; material: feces | host: Homo sapiens | place: China | collected 2015-10
GTTACTGTAATTTGGTAGACGATCGCAGTGGAAGGAGGAGCAATTCCTTGAATAGATTTTTTAAGAACGTGACGTTCTATTTGCTGATTATCATCGTGGCAATCTGGATGATCGATTATTATTCGGCCAGCACGGTCAGCAAAACAGACATCACTTATAGTGCGTTTATGAAGCACGTGCAGCAAGATGAGGTCAAACAGGTAACGATAGTTGATAATGTCATCAGCGGCAAGCTGAAAGATGGTAAAGATTTCTCAACTGTGGCTCCCAGTGATGACAGCCTGATCCCGACTTTACGTGCCCGTGATATTGAAATTAAAGCCGAGCTGCCGCCGCAGCCGCCTTGGTGGACGACTATCTTAAGCTCGCTTTTGCCGATGCTTTTGATCGTCGGTATTTGGTTTATGCTGATGCAGCAAAGCCAGGGGGGCGGAGGCCGGGTTATGAATTTCGGCAAAAGCCGTGCCCGTCGTTATGACGAAGACAATATTAAGATTACTTTTAAAGATGTCGCTGGTGCTGATGAAGCGAAGCAGGAACTGGAAGAAGTTGTCGAGTTCCTGAAGCATCCGAAGAAATATAATGATCTCGGTGCCAAAATACCGAAAGGTGTTTTACTCTACGGGCCGCCTGGTACAGGCAAGACACTTCTGGCCAAGGCTGTCGCTGGTGAAGCTGGCGTACCGTTTTTCAGTATTTCCGGTTCAGATTTCGTAGAAATGTTTGTCGGCGTAGGCGCTTCCCGTGTCCGAGATTTGTTTGAACAGGCTAAAAAGAGCGCTCCCTGTATCGTTTTCATTGATGAGATCGACGCTGTCGGCCGTCAGCGTGGTGCAGGCTTAGGCGGCGGTCATGATGAGCGAGAACAGACCTTGAACCAGCTGCTGGTCGAAATGGATGGTTTCGGAGCTAATGAAGGCATCATTATGATTGCTGCAACCAACCGTCCCGATATCCTTGATCCGGCACTTCTGCGCCCGGGACGTTTTGACAGACAGATCGTCGTTGATCGTCCTGATATCAAAGGCCGTCAGGAAATTTTAAAAGTTCATGTTAAAGGTAAGCCTATCAGTCCTGAAGTCGAGCTTGGAGTTATTGCCCGCAGAACTCCTGGTTTTACCGGCGCGGATCTGAGCAATCTGGTCAATGAAGCTGCGTTGATGGCTGCCCGTAAAAATAAGAATAAAATCGATATGCCGGAAATGGAAGAAGCGGCGGAGCGTGTTATTATGGGTCCCGAGCGCCGCAGCCGCGTGATCAGTGATAAAGAAAAACGTCTGACTGCCTATCATGAAGGCGGCCATACTCTGGTAGGTATGCTGCTCGATAATACTGATCCGGTTCATAAAGTAACTATTATTCCGCGTGGGCGTGCCGGCGGTTATACATTGAGCCTGCCGAAAGAGGACCGTTACTATGCGACCCGCAGTGAAATGCTGGACGAATTGAAGGTGCTTTTAGGCGGCCGTGTTGCTGAAGCTCTGGTACTGAAAGAAATTTCCAGCGGTGCCAGCAATGACCTGCAGCGTGCTACATCTCTGGCCCGTCAGATGATCTGTGAATACGGTATGAGCCCTGAATTGGGTCCGATGACGTTTGGTCATCGTCAGGACCAGGCTTTCCTGGGACGTGATATTGGCAGAGATAAAGACTACAGTGAAGAAGTCGCTGCCAAGATCGATAAAGAAATCCGTAAATTTATTGATGAGGCTTACCAGAAAACGGAAAGTCTGCTGAATGAAAATATGGATAAACTGCATTTGATTGCGGATGCACTTATTGAAAGAGAAACTTTGGAAGGCGAAGAAATCGATCAGTTGATGAAATACGGTAAAATTTTATCTAAAGAAGAGAATACTTCTGAGATCGGAACTCCGGAGCCGGCAGAGGTGCAGCCCGCAGAATCTTCTGCAGCTCCCAGCGAGCAATAGTCTGTAATCTAAGACCGTCCCTTGAATTTCGGGGACGGTTTTTCTGTGACTTGACTTTTGGTTAACCCAGTGCTAATCTAAGGGTAACATTGTGTGGGAGTGTGATGATATGCGGGAACGCATTTTAGAAATATTGCGCAGTAAAATGCCTGCTCCTGTTTCAGGGGAAGTGCTTTCTCAGGAACTGGCAGTATCGCGTACGGCGATTTGGAAGCATATCCAGGCTTTAAAAAATGAAGGCTATACTATAGAATCCGTACCTAAAAAAGGCTACATCCTGAAAGAAGTACCTGACAGATTGAAGCCTGCAGAAGTTGTCGCTAATCTGAAAACGAAATGGCTCGGACATCATATACACTACTGTGAGCTGACGACGTCTACAAACGAACTGGCTAAACGTCTTGCCGGTGAAGGCTGCGAAGATGGCCTGGTGGTGATCGCGGAAGAGCAGAACTCCGGCAAGGGGCGTTTGTCACGCGGCTGGTTTTCTCCGTTTGCCCGTGGAGTATGGTTTTCGGTTGTCTTAAAGCCGCCGTTCATGCCGCAGGAAGCGTCGAAGTGTACGCTGCTGGCAGCGATTGCCGTCGTGAAAGCCGTAAATAAGTATAAAGGCGTACAGGCATCGATCAAATGGCCTAACGACGTTTTACTGGACGGTAAAAAACTGGTGGGCATTTTGACAGAAATGAGCGCTGAATTTGGACGGATAAATTATATCGTTATCGGTACCGGTATCAACGTCAACGTACCCAAAGAGATGGTGCCGGAAGAACTGCGAGCAACAGCTGTATCGCTCGCTGATGTTGCCCGTGAGCCTATCAGCAGAGTCGAACTGCTGGCTGATGTGTTGGGCTATATGGAAGAACTGTATGAAAAAGTTTTGCATGAAGGTTTTAAACAGGTGCTTGAGGAATGGAAAAAATATTCTTCGACTTTAGGTCAGCAGGTCAAAGTTATTGCACCTGACCAGACTTATTTCGGTGAAGCTGTCGATATAGACGAAGATGGTCTTTTAATGGTAAAACGCGAAGACGGCAGAATCGAAAAAGTCATTGCCGGTGATGTTTCGATCCGGCCTGCCCAGGCCAAGCAGGGGGAATACGCGTAATGAAGATCAGAGAGATGCTTCTGGCCGGAACCTTTGTCACGATGATGATCATCAGTGCATATATCATAGTTCCTATTGGGCCTGTTCCCATTACGATGCAGCCTTTGGTCGTGCTTTTGGCCGGTATGCTTCTGGGAAGCCGCTTAAGCGCTGTCAGCATATGCGTGTGGGTGATGCTCGGCTGTGTGGGACTGCCTGTATTCAATCAGGGACAGGGCGGAGCTGTGATGCTGGTCGGACCTACCGGAGGCTTTATCATTGCATTTATTATTACGGCCTGGCTTGTTGGTTATCTTACAGAACGTGACCTGGAAGCAAGTTATTTAAAAAATCTTATGTATATGTGCGTGGGAATGCTGGTATGCTATGCGATAGGCCTCATCGGCTTCAAGCTCAGCTTCCAGTACTTTCTGCAAAAGCCCATGAGTTGGGACAATGCCATACTTTTAGCAGTTGCGCCATTTCTTCCATTTGATATAATAAAGGCTGCAGCGGCTGCGCTTATTGGCGCTAAAGTGCGCAAGGCTTTACTCCTGGCAGGTCTGCTTGAGCGGACTAAATAAGCTCCTTGAGGAGGAACATGAATGTTATTAGTAATTGATGTAGGTAATACCAACATTGTAGCAGGTGTTTTTGACGATAAAGAACTGGTCTGCCATTGGCGCTTTTCCACAGATCGCAGTAAAACTGCCGACGAATATGGTATTTTATTACGCAGTATGTTCAATTATACGCGGATGCCTATGGATCAGATTAAGGCAATCATTATTTCCAGCGTTGTACCGCCGCTGATCGTACCGCTCTGCCATATGTGCGAGCGTTATTTTGAGCTGACGCCTATGGTCGTAGGCCCCGGTATTAAAAGCGGTATCTCACTGCGCTACGACAACCCCAGAGAAGTCGGTGCAGACCGTATAGTTAATGCGGTTGCCGCGTTTGACAAATACAGCAAAAAAGGTATGCCGATGATCATCGTTGATTTCGGCACCGCGACTACATTTTGCGCCCTGCTGCCGACAGGCGAATATTTAGGCGGCGCTATCGCCCCTGGTATCGGTATTTCTACGGAGGCTTTGTTCCAGAGAACGGCAAAACTGCCGCGTATCGAGCTTATCAAACCTAAAAACGTTATCTCGCGCAATACTGTAAATGCAATGCAGGCGGGCGTTATTTACGGTTTTGTCGGTCAGATGGACGGCATTGTCAGACATATGAAGGAAGAATTAGGCGGTAATGCTTTTGTTGTCGCTACTGGCGGGTTTGCCAATACGATGGCGGCCGAGTCCGATTCTATTGACGTAGTAGAGCCGTTTTTAACCTTAGACGGATTACGGATTCTGCACGAGAAAAATTCTAAATAAGCAAAGACCCGCTGTCTGGCGGGTCTTATTTCTATAGTATTTCAAAATTGGGAGTGGATTATGCAGATCGGCACTTTAAAATTAGATGTACCTTTGTTGCTGGCGCCTATGGCCGGAATCACAGATCTGCCCTTTCGGGTCATTTGCAGAGAACTTGGCTGCGGTATGACTGTTTCGGAAATGGTCAGCGCCAAGGGGCTGCTTTATAAAAATGTCAAAACTTTTGATATGCTGCGCATCGATCCGGGTGAAAGACCTACGGCGATCCAGCTTTTTGGTTCTGTTCCGGCAGAACTGGCTGAAGCCGCAAGGATAGTCGCCGGGAACGGTGCAGATGTGATCGACTTTAATATGGGCTGCCCGGTGCCTAAGGTCGTCAATAATGGCGAAGGCTCGGCTTTGATGAAAAATCCGCAGCTGGCCTACGAAATTCTGGCGCGGATGACAGACGCTGTATCTGTTCCGGTTACTGTGAAATTTCGTGCCGGCTGGGATTCTGAACATATCAATGCGGAAGAAATAGCTGTACTGGCAGAAAAGGCGGGCGTAGCAGCCGTAGCAGTACACGGCAGGACAAGGGAACAGTTTTATAATGGCAGGGCAGACTGGCAGGTTATCGCCAGAGTCAAAGCGGCTGTAAAAATACCGGTCATCGGTAACGGTGATATCTTGACAGTAGCTGACGGACAGAGGATGCTTGCAGAAACAGGCTGCGACGGATTGATGCTGGGGCGCGGTGCCGACGGCAATCCCTGGCTGTTCAGCAGATTGCAGGCCGCCTTGTCGGGACTGCCTGTGCCGCAGGAACCGCCCTTAAAAGAAAAACTTGCTCTGGCATTGCGGCATCTGGAGATGCTGATAGAATATAAAAATGAATCTGTTGCTGTTAAAGAGATGCGTCGGCATATCGGCGCCTATCTTAAGGGTATGCCTAAAGCTGCCGAATATCGCGGCAGGTTCCATCAGACAGAAACCTACGCCGATTTTAAAAAACTGCTGGCAGAATATATCGAGGCCGCAGAGAAATTCGGCGCCTGAAAACGGTTAAAATAAATAAGATAATACTAAATCTAATAGCAAATATTGTAGGAACACTTTAAATATGCTAAAATGATATGTCATCAGGGACAAGTTTTTTAGAGAAAGAAGTAGAACAATGATTGCCTCTCAGACAACTGAATGCAGCTGTAAACATATCGTAAGTGTAAGTTTGGGATCTTCTGAGCGCAATGCTAAAAGTACTTTGCAGCTTAAGGGGCAGACCTTTATAATAGAACGGCTGGGCACTGACGGAAATCTGCAGAAAGCCCGGCAGCTTCTGGAAGAGCTGGATGGCCGGGTAGACGCGCTGGGATTGGGAGGGACCGATCTTTATGTATATGCCGGCGGTCGGCGGTATACTTTTCGTGAATCGGCCAAGCTGATCGAAAATGTCAAAAACACCCCTGTGCTGGATGGCAGCGGGTTGAAAAATTCTTTGGAACGTATTCTGATCAATCGCCTTGCTGCTGATAAAATCATAGACTTTCAAGGGAAAAAAGTGCTTATGGTCTGCGGTGTAGATCGTTTTGGTATGGCCGAAGCGTTGGTAGCCAATGGCGCTGACGTTACTTTTGGTGATTTGATTTTTGGGCTGAACTGGGATCATCCGATCAAATCGCTGCAGACTCTGGATAGTTTTGCAAAATTGCTGGCGCCGCTTCTGACAAAGCTGCCCGTAAGGTGGTTCTATCCGATGGGCGCCAAACAAAGCCAGAGAAAACCGCAGCACCAGGGCTATTTTTTAGAGAACGATATTATTGCCGGTGATTTTCATTTTATCAGGCGGTTTATGCCGGATAAGCTGGCAGGCAAGACTATTATTACCAATACTGTTACAGCCGGTGACCGCAAGCTGCTGCGCAATGCCGGAGTACGCTGTCTGATCACAACGACGCCGTCTTTGGACGGACGCAGCTATGGTACCAATGTGATGGAAGGCCTGCTGGTGGCAGCCAGCGGTGCTGATAAACAGCTTGATGCGGCTGTCTACGAAAAATTACTGGAAGAATATAAGATAGAATCCGGGTTAGAATATCTGAACGGAGAGGAGGAGCACATTTAATGGAAAAGTTTGCATTTATCATACATCCGCTGTCGATTCATGATATGGCTCACGTATCGCCTGTTTTGAAATTTATTCCTGACAGCTGGCTGGAAAGTGCTCTGAAGCTGAAAAAACCTTTTCAGGTTTCACATATCACAGGTATCAAGAGCCCTTACGCAGAAGCGGAAGGCTGGTTTATCGGCTGTCCCCTGACATCGAAGCAAATGGTTGAACTGCCGGAAGAATTTGTTATGGACAGGATCATAGAATCAGGGAAGATCGCTCAGGAACTGGGCGCTAAAGTGGTAGGCCTGGGCGCATTCACCTCTATCGTTGGCGATGCAGGCATCACAGTGGCGAAAAATTTAGATATAGCTGTGACATCGGGCAACAGCTACACAGTTGCAACAGCACTGGAGGGAACCCGTGAAGCAGTAAGGCTGATGGGAAAAGATCTGGCAACTGCGCATGTGACTATTGTCGGTGCCAGCGGTTCGATCGGTGCGGCCTGTACAAGGATTCTGGCACGCGAAGCAAAGGATATTACAATGGTCGCAAGGCATCTGCAGCCGTTGGAAGAACTGGCGCAAGAGCTTTCGGGCAGTGTTGCTGGCAAATTGACGGTTTCCAACGACATCAAACACAGCCTGAAGGATGCCGATGTTGTGATCGCCGTTACCAGCGCCGTAGATTTTCTGATCGAACCTGAGGATCTCAAGGCCGGGGCCATCGTCTGCGATGTGGCAAGACCGCGTAATGTTTCGCGTGAGGTAGCTTCCAAACGCAAAGATGTGCTGGTCATAGAAGGCGGTGTGATCAAGGTGCCGGGCAATGTCGATTTCCATTTCGATTTTGGCTTCCCGCCGCAGACTTCTTTTGCCTGTATGGCAGAAACAATGATTTTGGCACTGGAAAAGCGTTATGAAAATTTTACTCTGGGACGGAAACTGACTATCGAACAGATCGATACGATATCGCAATTAGCCCGTAAACACGATTTCAGTCTGGCTGGCTTCCGCAATTTTGAACGGGCCGTTACAGATGAAGAAATCGCGCATATCCAGGGTTTTGTCGAACAGGAACTGGCAATGCGTAATATCTGAGGTTGACAATAAACCAACAAAAAATTATAATTTAACCTAGTACATTATATTATTTATCCGTTGATCCCAGTGTCAGGCATTGCTGCTTGGCACTGTTTGTATTGTGAGGCGGCGGAAAAATATGATTTTAAAGGAGTAATACCATGGGTGCTAAAGAAACTATTTTAACGGCCGAAGGTTTAAGAAAACTGGAGGACGAATTAGAAAATCTTCGTTCTGTAAAACGTCAGGAAGTTGCCGAGCGTATTAAAGTAGCCATTTCTTATGGCGATATAAGCGAGAATTCCGAATATGACGATGCCAAAAATGAGCAGGCCTTTATCGAAGGGCGTATTATCGAGCTGGAGCAGATGATCAGCACGGCTACGCTCATTGACGAAACTGCGAAAAAGAAAAAAGGCACAGTTATTCTCGGTTCTACCGTTATCGTTAAAGATATGGAATTTGGAGACGAAGAAACCTATACCGTTGTCGGCACTACTGAAGCCGATCCTTCGCAGAACCGTATCTCCAATGAATCACCGGTCGGCGCTGCGATTTTGGGACAGAAAGTAAACACTGTCGTACAGGTGCATACTCCTGTAGGCGAGCTTTCATATAAAATAGTAAAAATTAAATAGATCTGATTTTTTAGGAGCGAGAAATATGTCGGAAGAAATTAAAAATCAACAAGCTGCCGAACCGGAAGCTTTAACAGAAACAGAAATCAATGAACAAATGCAGGTGCGCATCAATAAAATGCACCAAATCGAAGAAAAAGGCTGGAAACCTTTCGGCCATAAATTTGAATGGACCCACCATGCTCAGGATATTGCCGACCAATTTGAAGAATTAACGGCTAATGAAACTGTTGTCCGTCTGTCCGGCCGCGTTATGGCTATCCGCGGTCATGGCAAAACCTGCTTTATCGATCTGATGGATAAAACAGGCCGTATTCAGCTTTATGTACGTAAGGATGCCTTGGGCGAAGAAAACTATACCTTGATCAAACTGATGGATATCGGCGATATTATCGGTGTAGCCGGCACAGTTTTCCGTACGCATATGGGCGAATTGTCTGTTAAAGCGGTTGCTTTGGAACTGCTTTCCAAATCTCTGCGGCCTCTGCCGGAAAAATGGCATGGCTTGAAAGATGTCGAAATGCGTTATCGTCAGCGTTATGTTGACCTGATCGTTAATCCTGAAGTCCGCCGTACTTTTGTTCTGCGCAGCCAGATCATTAAAAGTGTTCGCGAGATTTTAGACGGCAGAGACTTTCTGGAAGTCGAAACGCCGATCATGCATTCTATTGCCGGCGGCGCAGCCGCACGTCCGTTTATCACCTATCATAACGCGCTGGATATGCAGCTTTATATGCGTATCGCGCCGGAACTGTATCTGAAGCGTCTGATCGTCGGCGGGATGGAACGTGTTTATGAATTAGGGCGCGTATTCCGCAATGAAGGTATTGATATCAAACATAATCCTGAGTTTACCATGGTCGAGATCTACCAGGCCTATGCTGACTATAATGATCTGATGCATTTGACTGAAACCATTGTTTCACAGACTGCACAGAAAGTGCTCGGCACGATGAAGATCACTTACGAAGGGCAGGAGATCGATCTGACTCCTCCCTGGAATAGAATGACTATGATCGAGGCCGTAGCTAAATATACCGGACAGGATTTTTCCGGTATCAAAGACCTCGACGAAGCGCGTAAAATGGCAGATGCTATCAACGTGCCTTACGAAAAAACTTTCGGCATCGGTAAAATCATCAATGCCTGCTTTGAAGAACACGTAGAAGAGAAACTGATCCAACCTACGTTTATCACAGGACATCCGAAAGAAATTTCACCGCTGGCCAAAAGCAGTGAAGCAGATCCTGAAATTACAGACCGTTTTGAAGGCTTCATTTATGCGCGAGAGATCTGCAATGGCTTCTCCGAGCTCAACGATCCTATCGACCAGCGTGAACGCTTCCAGAAACAGGTGGAAGACCGCGCTGCCGGCGATGATGAAGCTCATATGATGGATGATGACTTCGTAACCGCGCTGGAATATGGTCTGCCGCCTACAGGAGGGCTGGGCATCGGTATCGACCGCCTGGTTATGTTCCTGACAGACAGCAGCAGTATCCGCGACGTTATATTCTTCCCGCATATGCGTCATAAAGTACAATAAAAGTAAAAAGAGTATAAATCCGCACCGTATTTTTCGGTGCGGATTTTTTCTTGAAAAAAACATAAAAAAGTTGTCAAAAAGGTGTTGACAGAAGTAACGGGGAATGCTATTATATACAAGTCGCCGAAATGCGGCGGCAGGCAGAACCTTGAAAACTGAACAATAACCAAAAACGAATGTGCGGGCGAGCGTTTCTTGAAAGAGAAGCGTTTGCCAAGTCAAAAATAATTTCTTAACAACAAATCGAAAGAGCCAATCGGCTTTCTCAATAAAACTTTATTGGAGAGTTTGATCCTGGCTCAGGACGAACGCTGGCGGCGTGCCTAACACATGCAAGTCGAACGGAGAATTTTATTTCGGTAGAATTCTTAGTGGCGAACGGGTGAGTAACGCGTAGGCAACCTGCCCTTTAGACGGGGACAACATTCCGAAAGGAGTGCTAATACCGGATGTGATCATCTTGCCGCATGGCAGGATGAAGAAAGATGGCCTCTACAAGTAAGCTATCGCTAAAGGATGGGCCTGCGTCTGATTAGCTAGTTGGTAGTGTAACGGACTACCAAGGCGATGATCAGTAGCCGGTCTGAGAGGATGAACGGCCACATTGGGACTGAGACACGGCCCAAACTCCTACGGGAGGCAGCAGTGGGGAATCTTCCGCAATGGACGAAAGTCTGACGGAGCAACGCCGCGTGAGTGATGAAGGATTTCGGTCTGTAAAGCTCTGTTGTTTATGACGAACGTGCAGTGTGTGAACAATGCATTGCAATGACGGTAGTAAACGAGGAAGCCACGGCTAACTACGTGCCAGCAGCCGCGGTAATACGTAGGTGGCGAGCGTTGTCCGGAATTATTGGGCGTAAAGAGCATGTAGGCGGCTTAATAAGTCGAGCGTGAAAATGCGGGGCTCAACCCCGTATGGCGCTGGAAACTGTTAGGCTTGAGTGCAGGAGAGGAAAGGGGAATTCCCAGTGTAGCGGTGAAATGCGTAGATATTGGGAGGAACACCAGTGGCGAAGGCGCCTTTCTGGACTGTGTCTGACGCTGAGATGCGAAAGCCAGGGTAGCGAACGGGATTAGATACCCCGGTAGTCCTGGCCGTAAACGATGGGTACTAGGTGTAGGAGGTATCGACCCCTTCTGTGCCGGAGTTAACGCAATAAGTACCCCGCCTGGGGAGTACGGCCGCAAGGTTGAAACTCAAAGGAATTGACGGGGGCCCGCAC
>OOBR01001771.1_pt1 | contig 10933 bp, 7 predicted proteins | sample 1671281 | NCBI WGS metagenome assembly OOBR01 (sample SAMN06348140, study PRJEB24527) | human gut metagenome | biome: human gut; feature: ankylosing spondylitis patient; material: feces | host: Homo sapiens | place: China | collected 2015-10
GACCGTTGGGGCCGCTTAATTCGTTTTTTGTCTAACTTTTGGGGTTCATTTCAAGGCCTCCCCTCGATAGGGGAGGTGGCATTGCGAAGCAATGACGGAGAGGTTATTCCTATAAAATGCATAACCCTCCTTCCCGTCGGGCATACTGCCCAAAGGAAGGAGGGTCTTTTTGTGCAGACCTTTTATAAAATCTGTCTCATCCTCATGATCGTCGGCGGCATCAACTGGGGTCTTGTGGGCCTGTTCCAGTTCGACTTCGTCGGCTGGCTGCTGGGCGGCAGCGCGTCCATCTGGTCACGCATCGTGTTCACGCTGGTGGGTGTGGCCGCTGTCTGCGGCATCCCGGGCCTGTTCACGGACGAGACCGGGGAATAGAGACAAAAGAAAAAGGCTCTCATGCCGGCAGGAAATACGGCACGAGAGCCTTTTTGAATACCTATAAAGAATCCCGCCCGGTCGTCTGCGGCAATCAAACCTACCCTTGCGGACAGGTGGGTGCTCTGTCTCCGGTTTCGCGCTTCCTCATCGAGCCTTCATGGTCGACCCATGACGGGGAGGTCTGCAATCCACCGACGAACTCCAAGCTCCCGTTGAATGATTAGTAGGATCATATAAACCGCAACAAATCGCGCCGGGCAGGAAGTCTTTGCTGAAAGATCACTCGATCTCGAACTGGTCGCTCAGACGCTTCTCGAACAGCTTGCTGACTTCCAGCAGGGTCTCATCGTCCTCGACCACGTCGAGATACTCGCCCTCGTCGTCCTCGCCGACGCTCAGGATGACCAGCTGGGCGTCCTCGTCCAGGTCTTCCTCATTCTCGGCGTATTCGACAACGGCCAGGTAATGCACGCCCTTATGGTCCAGAGCGTCGATCACTTCAAACGTGACCTCATTGCCGTCCTCGTCCTCGAGGGTCATCAGGTCGGGCTGATATTCCTCTTCGGTCTCAGCGGCGGACTTGTTCATATCTTCTGCCATAAGTCACGTTCTCCTGTCAAATATCTAAAAAATGGAATAACTGTCACACCCTGCCCTCTCTGCTCCTTCTGAGCTGTGGGTTCCGGGTACGCCTATAGTGTAGCGTTTTTTTGCCCGCTCGTCAAGATGTTTTTCGCATAGAAATCCAATAACAAATTTTCACGCTTTTCCCTCTCGCTTCCCGGGCCGGAATGTGATATACTATAGCGATAGCTTTTGAAAAGCCATCGTTGCTATAATATATGGACAGGGAGGCCCGATCATGAGAGCCTTGAAAAAAATAATGGCGGCACTGGCCCTGACGGCAGTTCTGGCCGGGTGCAGTGCGGACAATATCCTCTCCGGCATCCAGGGCGGGAAGGCCGGCACGGTGCAGAAGGTCAGCCGCCCGGCGGTGGAGTCGGCAGAGCTGCAGTTCACCCACCCGGCGGCGGGGGACACCATCGCGGTGTTCGATACCTCGGCAGGCGTGTTCAAAGCAGTGCTTTTTCCCACCGAGGCCCCGCAGGCTGTGCAGAATTTCACGACTTTGGCCCAGCAGGGCTTTTACAACGGCCTGACCGTCACCCGGGCGGAGAAGGACTTTGTGGTGGAGGCCGGGCAGGGCGCGGACGGCAGAGGCACCACCATCTGGAACGGGAACCGTTTCTCCGCCGAGACCACCGATAAGCTCCACCACTATTCCGGCGCACTCTGTGCGGCAGCGGACGCCTCCGGCGACTGCGCCAGCGTCTTCTATGTCATGGAGACTCTGCCGGGCAGCAGCTCGGTGACGCAGGAGCTCATCGACCAGATGAACGCCGCCGGCTGGCGGGCCGACGTGGTGAGCGCCTACCAGACGGCGGGCGGCGCACCCTACCTCGACTACACCGATACCGTCTTCGGGCAGGTGTACGAGGGGATGGAAGTGGTGGATACCATCGCCCAGACCGGCGTGGATGAGGCCCAGCGCCCCACCGAACCCATCACCATCAACAGCGTGAGCATTACGAAATACGAATAAGAAGCTGGTTTTCCGCCCTCCGGGCGGTGGGACAGCTGCAAAAAAATCACCCGCCAACTGGCGGGTGATCTGCGTTTATGGGGAAAAAGGGACAGGTCAGGTCTTCTTTACCTGCAGAGTGATGGCGATGTAGGTCTTCCCGTTATGGGTCGTGGCTGCTACGCCTACCTTGGTCCATTTACTGGAAAGATTGAAATTCAGGTTAGAAGACTTATTGCCCTCGATGATGCAATCGATGAGATCTTCCAGCTTGGTGTTCTGATAATCGTATTGGGCGATGAGGGTCAGGGTGGAGTTGCTAGAATCAATATCTACTTTGTGGTAGAACTTATATTTTCCAATGCCGCCGTTCAGTTCGGTGTCCAGATTGGTATTGGTAAGCTTGTCTTTGGCGATACGCTGCGTCTCATCGTCATATGTCAGACTTGCGGTGGCGGGGTTGCTTCGGATGGCCCGCATCACCTTGGCTTCGGTTTGGGCCTCCGGGCCGGAAGAACCGCCGCCACCGCTGCAGGCGGTCAGGAGCAGAAGGGTCAGTGCACCGGTCAGAAGCAGGGCAGTCAGCTTTCTCAGTTTTGTCATGTGGATCGCCTCCAATCGTTTTTGTTTTGGTGAGTCCAGTTGTTTTTTCTCATGAAGAAGCTCATCTCCGGCCATCTGGTCAGGGGGTTCTTCTACCCTCATTTTATCGGAGAAGAGCCGGTGCTGTCAAGCCGGAAAACTATACAAATTCGGCTCGGGAAAATTGTGAAAACAAACCGGAAAGCGACGATTTTCTGCGGACTTTGCAACAAACTGTCCGGACTTCGCAAAGAAACTTTGCCGCAGGGGCGGCGGGGGCGTTCAGACCTCCCCCGGGTGCTCCTTCCGCCACTGGATGTAGTCGTCCAATATCACCGTCGCGCTCACCGAGTCGAGGATGCTTTTCCGCTTTGCGCCGAAGGTGCCGCTCTCGTCGAGGAGGTCAGCAGCAGCGCAGGTGGTCTGGCGCTCGTCCCACATCCGGACGGGCAGGCCGCTCCAGATCTCAACGGTCTTGGCCAGCTTGCGGCTCTTGCGGGCGCGCTCGCCCTCGGTGCCGTCCATGTTCAGCGGCAGGCCGATGACGATGAGCTCGGCTTCGATCTCCTTTGCCACCTCGCAGACCCTGGCGGCAACTTTGTCCCGGGCCTTGACGGTGATCTGGGGCGTGATGGGGGAAGTCAGGAACTCGGTGCGGTCGCAGGTGGCGAGGCCGGTGCGGCTGTCGCCGTAATCTACTGCTAAAATTTTCATGCAGGTGTCCTCTTTCTGAGATGATTTTTTCTTCATTGTACCACAGAATAGATGTCGCTGCAATTTTGTGGTACAATGATAGAAAAATGAGGGCAAGCCGCCCACGATAGAAAACTGACCCAACGGAGAGATTCACCATGTTAAAACTACTTTTAGGCGGTTCCGGCAGCGGAAAGACCACCCTGCTGTACCAGCGCATCCGGGCGCGGGCCGAGGCGGGGGAGAAGAGCATCCTGCTGGTGCCGGAGCAGTTCACCTCGTCCACCGAGGGCCGCATCCACCGGGAGCTGGGCGACGCGCTGAGCGGACTGGTGGAGAGCTTTTCCTTCACCAGCCTCGCCGAGCATATCCTATCGGCGGAGGGAGGCTCTGCCGTCCAGACCCTCAGCGACGCGGGCCGGGCCGTGCTGGTGCGCCGCGCCCTCGAGGAACTACAGGACAATGTCCACTACTATTACCGCCACCGCCGCTCGGCCGCCTTCTGCCAGATGGCCGCCGAGACCATCGACGAGCTCAAGAGCGCGGGCCTCTCGGGCCGGCAGCTCTATGAGCTGGCGCAGGACTGCGGCACCGACAGCGCCAAGCTCAGCGAACTGGCCCTCATCTTTCAGGGCTACGAGACCCTGCTGGCCGGGACAGGCATGGACCCCTCCGACCGGCTGGAGCTGGCCGCATCCCGCCTCGAGGCCGCACTTGCCCGGGGCGAACTGCCGGAGTTCCTGCGGGACAGGGCCGTCTTTATCGACGAGTTCGACACCTTCAACGCCCCGAAAAAGCGGCTGATGGGCGCCCTGCTGGCCTCGCTGCCCACCGTGACGGTGGCCCTCTGCGACGACGGCGCCCCTCTCGTGCCGGGGGACATGAGCCTTTTCTCCGGCGCGAAGCAGGTGGCGGCCCAGCTGCGCCAGCTGGCCCGCCGGAACGGCACTGCGGTGGCCGTGCCGGAACTGCTGCGCCGGGACGTGCGCCACGCCGATGCCCCCGGCCTCGCCGCAGCGGCTCAGCTGCTGGCCGCGGGCCGGTGTGACCCGCCCACGGCCTGCCCGGAGATAAAGCTTTTCGCCGCTCCCAGCCGGGAGGAAGAAGCCCGCGCCGCCGCTGCCGCCATCCGCCGCCTCATGCGGCAGGGCGTCCGCTGCGGGAAGGTGGCGGTGGTCTGCCGCGACATCTCGAAATACCGCGCCGCCGTGAAGTACGAGTTCCGGATGGCGGACATCCCCCTCTACTGCGACGAGCCGACGACGCCCGAGTTCAGCGCCCCGGCCACGGCGGTGCGGTGTCTGCTGGCCATTGCCCGGGGTGCAGAGCTGACGGAACAGCTCACCACCCTGGCCAAGACCGGCCTCTGCGCCCTCACTGAGGAAGAGATCTGCGCCCTCGAGAACTACGCCTACACCTGGTCGCCGAATGCGGCGGCGTGGCGCGCGCCTTTCGAGAAGAACCCCCGGGGCTTCGGCGATGTGGAGCCTACCGACGAGGACAGAGAAAACCTCGCCCGGGCCGAAAAGGCCCGCGCCCTTCTCATCCCCGCCGCCGACGGCCTGCGCGCGAAGCTCCGCTCTGCCAACGCCGAGCAGATGAGCCGCGCCCTTTACTTCTGCCTGAAGGAGCTGGGCGCGGAGGACGCTCAGGCCGCGCAGGTGGAGGCCATCCGGGCCGAGCGGGGCATCCCCGCCGCCGAGGAAGCCGCCCGGGAGTGGAATGTGGTCATGGGCCTGCTGGACGAGATGGCAAGCCTGCTGGGCGGCCAGAGCGTCACCATCCCCGAGTACGAAGAGCTGTTCGGGCTGCTGCTGCGCTCGTCGGACCTCGGCCACATCCCCCAGACGCTGGACGCCGTGGTGCTGGCCAGCGCAGGCAAGATGCGCCTTGACGCACCGGACTATGTCTTTGTGCTGGGCCTCTCCGAGGGCGAATTTCCCGCCGCGCCCGGCGAGACGGGCCTGCTGACCCACGCCGACCGCGACGCCCTGATGGCGCAGGAGATCGAGCTTCCGGACTGCTTCGAGAACCGGGTGGTGCGGGAACAGGTCTGCTTTTATAAGGCCCTCACCGCCCCGGCAAAGGGGCTCTGGCTCAGCTGGCCGAAGGGGCAGGGCCAGACCCTCTGCGCCGCCCTCGAGCCCATCGTGGAGGTGCTGAGACCGGGTGCGCCGGAACTCGACCTGACCGACCTTGCCGCCACTGCCGCCGACGGCCTCGACGTGCTGGGCGGCGGCTGGCCCCTGACGGAGATCGAGCGCGCCAGCCTCACCGAGGCTCTTCATGCCCCCGGCGGGGCAGAACCCGAGGGCCTCGCCCTCCTGCGCCGGATGGCGGGCCGCAGCCCCCGTCAGGTCAGCGACCTCGAGGCGCTGGAAACGCTGCTGGGCCGGCGGCTCCGCATCTCGCCCAGTCAGCTCGAAAAATACTACACCTGCCGGTACGGCTATTTCCTGCAGTACGTGCTGGGGCTGCGACCCCGGAAGCGGGCGGAGCTTTCCGCCGACCAGAGCGGCACCCTCATGCACTGGGTGCTCCAGATGGCCCTCGACCCCCACCCCGGCCCTGACAACCCCTGCGCTGGCTTACAGCCCTTCCTCGACCTCGACGACGAGGCCATGGCGGCGCTGGCCGGGCTTCTCGTAGATGAGTACGCAAAGCGCTACCTCCCCGAGGACACGGCCCGCTTCGCCTATCTGCTCTCCCGCCTCAAAAAGAGCATGACGGGCCTGCTGTGCTACCTGCGGGACGAGCAGCGCCAGTCCAGCTTCAAACCAGTGGCCTGTGAGCTGAAGATCGGCCCCGGCGAGGACGCCGTGCGGGGCCAGACCTACCGCCTCTCCGATGGCCGGACGGTGCAGCTCATCGGCACCGTGGACCGCGCCGACGAGTGGATCGAGGACGACGGCACCCGCTGGGTGCGGGTGGTGGACTATAAGACCGGCACGAAAAAGCTCGACCTGCGGGAAGTCTACTGCGGCCTCGACTGTCAGATGCTGCTCTACCTGTTCAGCCTGACCCGGGACGCCGGCGGACGCTTCACCGGAGCAGAGCCTGCGGGTGTGTTGTACCTGCTGGCCGACCCGGCCCCCGAGACGACCACCCGGGGCAAGGCTGCCCGGAGCATGGAATACAAGCTGGACGGCCTCGTCCGGGACGAGCAGAAGGTCTTCGACGCCATGGACGCCGAGGAGACGGGGCGGTACCTGCCCTTCAGCTTCCGGGGCGGTGTACCCAGCCCCTACCAGAAAGAGAAACGCGCCGACAAGGCCAAGCTCTCCCGCATCCAGCTCCATCTGGACGACCTTGTGACCCAGATGGGCGAACAGCTCTACAGCGGCTGCATCGCCGCCGAGCCGCTGGTCACGGGCCGCAGCCCCTGCCGGTGGTGTGACTACGGTTTCATCTGCTGCCATGAGGAGGGCATCGGAGAGCGGGCGCTGGACGCCCCTGCAAAGCCTTTTGAACCGGAAGAGAAAAAGGAGGAAGACCAGTGAGCGAGACAAAATGGACCCCGGCCCAGCGTGCCGCCATCGACGACCGGGGCGGTGCGCTGCTGGTGAGCGCCGCCGCCGGCAGCGGCAAGACCGCTGTGCTGACGGAGCGGGCCGTCCGGCTCATCACCGACCCGGAACATCCCGTGGACGCCGACCGGCTCCTCATCGTCACCTTCACCAACGCCGCCGCCGCAGAGCTCCGCGCCCGCATCGGGCAGGCGCTGCTCCGCCGCAGTCAGGCAGAGCCGGGCAACACGGCCCTCCGCCGCCAGCGGATGCTGCTGCAGAGAGCCCCCATCTGCACCATCGATGCCTTCTGCCTCGACCTGCTCCACAAGCACTTTCAGGCGCTGGACATCCCGCCGGACTTCACCCCTGCCGACCCCGGCAGCGTGGAGATGCTGCGGAACGCGGCCCTCTCCGAGACGCTGGAAGCGGCCTATCGGGACGCGGACTTCTGCGCCTTTGCCGACCTCTACGGCAAGGGCCGCACCGACAAGGCGGCGGGGGAGGCTGTTTTGCAGGTCTATGACTTCCTCCGCGCCCTGCCGGACTACGATAAAAAGCTGGACGAGATGCTGGCCCCGTGGCAGGACGAGAACGGCTTTGCCCGCACCTGCTGGCATGATATTCTGATGCAGGAGGCCGCCCGCTCTGCCCGGGCTGCGAAGGAGCTGCTCTGCGCCGCGCTGAACGACTGCAGGGAGGACTTCGTGACCGCGCAGGCCGACGCCGAGGCCAGCAAAAAGACCCCTGCCGCCAAAGAAAAGGCCGTGGCGGCAGTGAACGAGAAGTTCGCCGAACCCCTCGAGCGGCTGGAAAACTCCGCCGCCCTGCTGGGCGAGGTGGAGCGTCTGGCCGGGGCGGGGGAATGGACGCCCCTCTACGACAGGCTGACGCCCTACGTCCTCGGCATGGAACAGGCCCCCGGCCTCAAAAATATGAAAAAGCGGCTCACCGGTGAGCACAAGGACGCCGTCAAGACCCGGGCCGACGAGGCCGCAAAGCTCTTTGAGAAGATCGAAGACCTCATCAGTTGCAGCCTCGACGAAGCCGAGCTTGACCGGAAAGCCGCCGAACCCTGCCTCCGCGCCCTCTTTGCCGCCGTGCGGGACTTTGACGCCCGCTTTGCGGCCCGGAAGCGGGAGAGAAGATTGCTGGAATTCAGCGACTTTGAGCATCTGGCCCTGCGGCTCCTGCGGGACGCCGACGGCCAGCCCACCGAGCTGTGTCAGGGCATCCGGCAGGGCTACGCCGCCGTCATGGTGGATGAGTATCAGGACACGAATGCCCTGCAGGACGCCCTTTACCGCTGTCTGGCCAGCCCGGCAGGGGATGACCTCTTCCTCGTGGGCGACTTAAAGCAGAGCATCTACCGCTTCCGTCAGGCGGACCCCAGCATCTTCCGGGAAAAGCTGGAGAGCTGGCCCCTCCTGCCCGGCGGCGAAGCCCGCCCCCGGCCCGAAGACGGCCAGCCCGGCGAGAACGCCATGCTGGCGCTGGACGCCAACTTCCGCTCTGCCCCGCAGGTGGTGGCAGGCATCAACTTTATCTTCGAACAGCTCATGACGCCCGCTCTGGGCGACACGGCCTACGGCGACGGACAGCGCCTCGTCTGCGGCGCACCCGGCGCGTACGAGGGCAGTGTGGAGGCCCACTTCCTGCCCGACGATGCCGCCGAGACGGACGCAAAATATATCGCCGACCGCATCGAGGCGATGGTGGCCTCCGGCGAGCCGGTGCGGGACGGCGGCACCACCCGCCCGGTGCAGTACGAGGACTGCTGTGTCCTGCTGGCGGCGAGAGGCGACTTCCCGGCCTACGCCGAGGCCCTGACGGCCCGGGGCATCCCGGTCTACGCCGACGCCCGGGAGAACCTGCTGGACGCGCCCCACATCCGCCCCCTCATCGCCCTGCTGAGGGTCATCGACAATCCCGCGCAGGATATCTATCTCGCTGCCGCCATGCTGGGGCCGATGTTCGGTTTTACGGACGACGACCTCGTCCGTCTCCGGGCCGGGGCGCAGACACCCGATCAGCACACCCGCATCAGCCTCTACGGCGCAGTGCTGCAGGCCGTCCAGAGCGAGGCGGAGGATGATTTCACCCGCCGGGTGCAGGCGTTCTACCAGCGTCTGACGGCCCTGCGCCGGATGGCCCGGAGCGTGCCGGTGGAGGAACTGCTGGAAGAAATTTTTGTTTCCACCGGCTACCTCGCCGCCCTCGGTGCCATGGAGAACGGCCAGCGCCGCCGGGAGGACGCACGGCGCTTCGCCTCCTTCTGCGCAGGGGCGGGCGCGGGCGGCATCTCGGCCCTCGTCCGTGCCATCGACGCGGCCGCGCTGGCGGGCTCCACCGGGCAGGAGACTGCCCCCGGCGGGGCGCGGCCCGGCTGCGTCACCATCATGACCATCCACCGCTCCAAGGGCTTGCAGTTCCCGGTGGTGTTCGTGGCCGACACGGCCCGGCAGTTCAACGCTGCCGACACCCGCCAGCCTGTCCTGCTCCATCGTGTCTGCGGCGCAGGCCTCCGTCTCCGTCCCGAGGGCGGCGAGGGGGCCTATAAGACGGCGGCCTACACCGCCCTCTCCACCGTCCACGCCGCCGAGATGCGGAGCGAGCAGATGCGGCTTTTGTATGTGGCCCTTACCCGGGCGCAGGATAAGCTGATCTTGACGGTCCCGCTGGGCATTGGCCGGACGTCCAACCCCTTTGCAAAAGCCGCTGCCTTCCTCGCCGCCGGGGCGGGGGAGACCCTGAACGCTCAGGCGGGCAGCTTCGCCGACTGGCTGCGGGCGGCGCTCCTCGTCCACCCCAACGGCGGGCCTCTCCGCCGTCTGGCCGGGAATCTTGAGCTGCCTTTTGCGGACACCGGGAGCACCATCGCCCTCACGGTGCAGGCCGATGTCCTCCCGCCCGAAGAAGCCTCCGCCGAGGCGGAAGAGCCGCCCCGGCCCGAGGCCGACCCGGCCCTTGTGGAGACGCTGCGGCAGGGCTTCGGCTGGCGGTATCCGGCGGCAGCGCTGGCGGACATCCCGGCCAAGGTCAGCGTGACCAGCCTCGTCCACGCTGCTGAGCAGACCACCCTCGAGCGCCCGGGCTTCCTCTCGAAGGACGGCCTCACCGCCGCCGAGATGGGTACGGCTCTCCATGCCTTCCTCGAGCACGCCGACTTCAGGGCGCTGGCCGCTGTGCGGGACGCAGAGGACGCTGCCGTTCTGGCCGCCGTCCGCGCCGAGCGGGAGCGTCAGGCGGCGGCGCAGCTCACGCCCCCCGCCATTGCCGGGAAGCTGGATGTCTATAAGATACTCCGCTTTGTGCGCAGCGAGGCGTTCCGCCGCATCTGCGGGGCAGAGGATGTGCTGCGGGAGCTGGCTTTTATCACGTCGCTGCCCGCCGCTGAGGTCATGGCTGCCCAGGGCCGCGCCCTGCCCGACGGCCCTGCCGCCGACGCCGGGGTGCTGGTGCAGGGCATCGCGGACATCGTCCTCGTCTACCCCGACCACCTCGAGCTTCTGGACTACAAGACGGACCGCCGCAAGGCGCCTGCCGACTTCGTCCGCGCCTACCGCGCTCAGCTGGAGCTCTATGCCAAGGCCATTGAGAAGCGCTTCGCCCCCCGGCGGGTGACATATAAAGGGATATATTCGCTGGAGCTGGGGGAGCTGATAGAGGTATAAATAAGAAAGCAGGGCGCAAAGCCTCTCCCTTTGGGAGAGGTGTCACCGAAGGTGACGGAGAGGGCAAGGACGCTGACAGAGAAGCACAGGCACAGCGATAGCATCGCTCTGACAAAGAGCCTGCCTATCGCCGTGTGTCGGCTCTGTCGTGCCGGGCTTGCCCTCTCAGGCGCTTCGCGCCAGCTCTCCCAGAGGGAGAGCCTTGAAGCCGCCCCTAAACATAAAATTTCAAATTCCCGCATAAAAATGCTTGACAGCCTCCCCGGGGTGTGGTAGAATATCCGAGTAAAGAAAGCAGCTACGGCCTGTGCCGCGCTCGCCTTGAGGGGTAAGGACCCCCGGGCTATACCCTGAACCGATTCGTCTTGAAGACCGAATCGCGCTTTTGAGTGAATTTCGCGCGGCTGTCCCGAAACTGGGGCGGCCGCGTTTTCTATGCCAAAAAACGCAACACTATGGACTATTGTTTGGAGGTGCATTCATTATCGCTACCGCTGGAAAGTCGAAGGAACTGGAGA
>OOBR01001776.1_pt1 | contig 10890 bp, 7 predicted proteins | sample 1671281 | NCBI WGS metagenome assembly OOBR01 (sample SAMN06348140, study PRJEB24527) | human gut metagenome | biome: human gut; feature: ankylosing spondylitis patient; material: feces | host: Homo sapiens | place: China | collected 2015-10
TTGATCCCGGAACTTTCAATTCTTCCTTTTTGAACGGATAAGGTTCCATTTGTCACTAAATAAATACGATGTGTTTTTGATAATTGTTCTAAGACTTCTTCAGCATCTTTTATAAAGTAGTGTCCCTGCCCTAAATATTCTTGATAGTTTCTTGCTACTTCTTTTGGATCAGCATTTAGTGAAAATTCTTCAAACAAAATTTTAAATCGCCGAAGTTTTATTTCTTCTCTTGTGATAATTCCTTTTTCAAGTAGTTTCCACTGGGAACTATTGATCTTATTGTAACGGATGAGCATCAGATCATCCACTTTAATATTCACATCATGTAGTGCTTTTGATAAAGCGTTTGCTTCTGCTTTATCAAAATCCAATAATGTATTATCTAAATCAAATAGTAATGTATCAATCATAAAATATCTCCTGTTTATGAACTAAAAAGAGGTCCACCATAATGATGAACCTCCTTTTATAGAATGAATTGTTATAGATTGTATGAATAAAAACGGATTATTTGTCTTTCAATACTGCCTGAGCTGCTGCTAATCTTGCAATTGGTACACGGAATGGTGAGCAGGATACATAGTCTAATCCGGCTCTGTAGCAGAATTCTACAGATGATGGATCTCCACCATGTTCTCCACAGATTCCTAAGTGGATATCTGGACGAGTTGCTTTTCCTTTCTTAGCTGCCATCTCGATCAGCTGTCCAACACCTTTCTGGTCTAATTTAGCAAATGGATCAGATTCGTAAATCTTGTTCTCATAGTAAGACTCTAAGAACTTACCTGCATCATCACGAGAGAATCCAAATGTCATCTGTGTTAAGTCATTTGTTCCGAAAGAGAAGAATTCTGCTTCTTCGGCAATCTCGTCTGCCAATAATGCTGCACGAGGAATCTCAATCATTGTACCAACTTTGTACTTAATGTCAGATTCATAGTAAGCTTTTACTTTCTCAGCTGTCTGTACAACAACTTCTTTAACATATGCTAACTCTTTCTTCTCTCCTACTAATGGAATCATGATCTCAGGAACGATATCATATCCTTTTTCCTGTTTTACTTCGATCGCTGCTTCCATAACGGCTCTTGTCTGCATCTTGGCAATCTCTGGATAAGTAACTGCCAGACGGCATCCACGATGTCCCATCATAGGGTTAAATTCATGAAGAGCTGCACGTCTCATATTGATCTCTTCTACTGTAACTCCCATATCTTTGGCAAGAGCTGTGATCTCTTCCATTGTATTTGGAAGGAACTCATGAAGAGGTGGATCTAAGAAACGGATTGTGACCGGTCTTCCTTCCATAACCTCATATAAATCTTTAAAGTCTTTCTTCTGATAAGGAATTAACTGATTTAATGCGATTTCTCTTGCTTCTTTTGTTGTAGAGAGGATCATACGACGAATCTTTGGAATTCTCTCTGCATCAAAGAACATATGCTCTGTACGGCAAAGTCCAATACCCTGTGCTCCGAATTTCACTGCATTCAATGCATCGGCAGGTGTATCTGCATTTGTTCTTACCTGTAATGTACGGATTTCATCGGCCCATGTCATGATACGATCGAAATTACCACTGATACTTGCAGGTACTGTACGGATCTCACCCAGATAAATCTTACCTGTGGATCCATCTAAGGAAATATAATCTCCTTCCTGTACTGTCTTTCCACCTAATGTGAAAGATTTGCCATCTTCAGCAAACTTGATATCTCCGCATCCTGCTACACACGCTGTTCCCATACCACGTGCTACAACGGCTGCGTGAGATGTCATACCACCACGAGCTGTTAAGATACCTTCTGCTGCATGCATTCCTTCGATATCTTCTGGTGATGTTTCTAAACGAACTAAGATAACTTTCAGTCCTGCTTCATGATGCAGTTTCGCCATCTCAGCATCAAAATATACTTTACCAGCAGCAGCTCCTGGAGATGCTGGAAGTGCTTCTCCGATTGGAAGAGCGGCTTTCAATGCTGCCTGGTCAAAGTTTGGATGCAGTAACTGATCTAATGCTTTCGCATCAATTCTTGAAACTGCTTCTTCTTTTGTGATTTTTCCTTCATCTACTAATTCACAGGCGATACGGAGTGCAGCTGGGGCTGTTCTCTTACCATTTCTTGTCTGTAAGAAGTACAGTTTTCCTTCCTGAATTGTAAATTCCATATCCTGCATATCACGATAATGTTCTTCCAGTGTATGAGCAATGTCCATAAACTGTTTATAACAATCTGGTAAGTCTTCTGCCAGTTTAGTAATTGGCTGTGGTGTACGAACACCAGCTACTACGTCTTCACCCTGTGCATTGATCAGGTATTCTCCGTAGATCTGTTTCTCACCTGTAGATGGGTTTCTTGTAAATGCCACACCTGTTCCTGATGTATCTCCCATGTTACCAAATACCATTGTCTGAACGTTAACAGCTGTTCCCCAGTCTCCTGGAATGTCGTTCATTCGACGATAATAGATAGCACGTGGGTTGTCCCAAGAGCGGAATACCGCTTTGATTGCTTCAAATAACTGGTCCTTTGGATCCTGAGGGAATTCTTCATTCAAAGCTTTGCGATAGATACCTTTGTATCTCTTGATCACTTCCTTCAGATCATCGGCATCTAAGTCTGTATCAAACTTCACACCTTTCTCTGCTTTGATGTCATCTAAGACATCTTCGAATTTCGCTTTATCCACTTCTTTTACAACGTCTGAGAACATCTGGATAAAACGACGATAAGAATCATATGCAAAACGAGGATTGCCTGTCTTCTTCGCAAATCCTTCGACAGCTTCATCATTCAATCCTAAGTTAAGGATCGTATCCATCATACCCGGCATGGATACTCTTGCTCCTGATCTTACTGATACTAATAGAGGATCTTCAAGGTCTCCGAACTTCTTTCCCTGAATCTCTTCCAAGTCTTTCATTGCTTCAATTACCTGTGATGCTACTTCATCACTGATCTTTCCACCGCAGTCATAATAGTTTGTGCACGCTTCTGTTGTAACTGTGAATCCCTGAGGAATTGGTAAATTAAGTCCTGTCATCTCTGCTAAGTTTGCACCTTTTCCTCCAAGAAGGTTACGCATCTCGGCATTTCCTTCACTAAATTTGTAGACCCATTTTGTTGCCATGTCAATACCTCCTAAAATTAATTATGTCACATTCATATGTCATTGAACTTATTGTACCACAAATTTCAGATTTTGCAAAACTTTTTTGTGTATTTTACATAATTTTTTTCATTTTTCTCGTTTTTCATTATAAAAACTGCACATTTACATGATTTTCGATGCAATTTATGCTGTTATTTTTGTCTTATTTTAACGATTTTTGTGTTTTATTTTTTATATACAATATATAAAAATCCCAGAGTCTTTTCACTGAAAAGATCCTAGGATTTCATTTTTATATCAAAATTATTCAGTTTTTTAAGAATGTTTTCTTTTTATAGTCTGGTTTTTGCTGCTTCTTTTTTTCTTTATCCAAAATTTCTAATTATTTATTCTTTAAACAGATTCTCTCCATCCTGTTTGATCACATCTTGATACCAATAAAAACTATCTTTCTTATATCGATCTAATGTAGCGCCCTCTTCTTCTTCGCGATCTACATACACAAATCCATATCGTTTTTGATATCCATTCAGCCAGCTTAACAAATCCGTAAAAGACCATGTACAATATGCAAGCACTTCACAGCCTTCCTCGATGGCTTTTCCTAATTCTTTTAAATGTTCTCTTAGATAATCAATTCGATATTCATCATGAATCTTATGATCTTCCGTCTTCTTATCAAATGCTCCAAGTCCGTTTTCCGAAATGATGATTGGCAAATCATAACGACTTGTGATCTCACGACAACAATAGCGAAGCCCAACTGGATCAATACTCCAATCCCAGTCTGTTGTCATCAAATATGGATTGCCTGGATTTTTATAAATTCCAGGGACTCCAAGTACCTGCGCAGAACCTTTTACTCCTGTTGTATTCATTGTACCATATGGTGTTACTCCATCCATCGGATTATACTCGCATACACAACTTTGATAATAATTAACTCCCATAAAATCAATCTCTGCCGCTGCTGCCTTTAAAATTTTCTGATCGTCTTTTGTGACAACTGGTGCAAATCCTTTTTTTCTTAAATAATTCATGGCTGCTTTGGGATATCTTCCATATGCATAAACATCCATCCACCAGAAATTCTTCAGTTCATCATAATCATGTTTTGACATAACATTTTCAGGTTTACAATCAAGTGCATAAGATGGTGTATAAGCAAAGCTTGCACCAATCTTTCCTGTTCCGCCCATCTCGCGATATGCCAAAACAGCCTTTGCATGTGCCATAAAGACGTGATGGTTCACTTGATAAAATGTTTTCTGATCGTCAAACTTTCCTGGAGGATGCTGTGCTGTCAGCCATCCAAGTGATGTAAAAATATTTTGTTCATTAAATGTAATCCAGTATTTTACCTTACTTCCATATGCCGTAAATAAAGTCTTAGCATAATTTACATAATCCTCAATGATCTCCTCAGATTCCCATCCTCCATAGAGATCCACTAATGCCTGAGGAAGATCCCAATGATAGATTGTCACCATTGGTTCAATCCCATATTTTAAACATTCATCAATAATATTTTCATAAAACTCAATTCCTTTGGGATTGACCTCTCCTCTTCCTTCCGGATAGATTCTTGCCCATGAAACAGAAAAACGATAGGTTTTTAATCCCATTTCCGCCATCAACGCGATATCTTCTTTGTAGCGATGATAATGGTCAACTGCAACATCTCCGGTTGTCGCTTTATATGTTTTTCCTGGAATCCTTACAAATTGATCCCAGTTTGTGATCCCTTTTCCATCTTCTCTCCAGCCGCCTTCAATCTGATAGGCAGCTGAAGCACTTCCCCACAAAAATCCTTCTGGAAATTTTGTAACTTTCATTTCTTCCATAAATGTTACGCTTCCTTTCTGCTACTGTACACTTAATAATTTACTTTCCTTTGTTACTACTTTATCTTCACATGCTTTAACTTTTGCAAATTGTTCTGTATTGGAAATAATGATCGGTGTTGTTACATCGTATCCATCTGCTTTAATCTTGTCAATATCAAATTCTAGTAAGATATCCCCTTTTTTCATTGTATCTCCAGATTTTTCCTTTGGAGTAAAATATTCTCCTTTTAAATTTACTGTATCGATTCCTACATGTACCAAAAGTTCTACTCCATCTTCACTTACTAATCCTAATGTATGTCCTGTTTCAAAAACAGCATCTACTTTTCCGTCAAATGGTGCATAGACAACTCCTTTTTCAGGAATGATCGCTGCTCCTTTTCCTAAGATTTCTTGCGAAAATGTTGGATCTTTCACTTCTGTTAAAGGAATCACTTTCCCTTCAAGTGGACTTGTAATGCTGATCTCATTATCTAATAACTGTGCATTAGATTCTTCTACAAAATCTAAATCATCATCTTCATCTACAATATCTTCAAAGCCAATAATCAGTGTTGCAACAAATGTAACAACTACTGTGACCAAAATTGTGAGTGCTGCAAATAATAATGTCTGTGGTTTTCCTTTTTCTACATACTGAACAATCGTTACGATTGCTGGTGTTGCAATTCCAAAACATTTCATTTGGAAAAATCCACCGACTAATCCACCAACAGCACCACCAATACATGCTCCTAACATTGGTTTTAAGAAGTTCTTTGTGACAACTGGCGTGATTTTATCTACAAAACGTTCTACATATCTTAGAGAATATACTGCCAAAATGATTGGGATAACCGAATAAGAATAGGATGCATAAGTTACCGGAATATATTTCAAAAATTTCACAGTCTGTCCTGCATCATGTGCTGTATTCATCAGTGTGATCAAGTTTGGATGTAACATGATCAGTGCAATACTTGCTGCATAATACATATTTGTTCCAAACTTTTTGGATGCTGAAATTGCAATCAGTACTGGCATGAAGAAAAACGCACCATCTCCTATAACACTTAATAACTGATATGTTTGCCCATTTGTGCTTAACACACCAATCATAGGAAGTAATGTAAGCAATACTTTGATCATAGCTGCACCAATGATTGCTGGAATAACAGGTGCCATGATACCTGAAATCGTATCCATCAGCATTGTAAAGATATTTTTCTTTTCATTCGATTTTGCTGGTACTTCTTTTACTTCATTAGAAAAATTCCCAAATTTATTTAATTCGTTAAATACGTTTCCAACATCATTTCCAATAATGATCTGATATTGTCCGCCCTTTTTCATGATTCCCATAACACCTTTTGTTTTCTTTACTGCTTCATCATCAACGATGGATTCATCTTTTAATGTGAAACGAAGTCTTGTCATACAATGTACCAGATTGATGACATTATCTTTTCCTCCAACTCTTTGAAGGATCTTTTTTGCTGTATTTTCATAATCCATTTTGTTTTCCTCCTTTTTTTCTGGATTTAAAAATTTTCATTTTTCTTTATATAACAAAGACCTGACAATAGATAAAATAATTCCCGGGGTTATTTCATCTATTGTCAGGTCTTGCTTAACTTAATAATAACAAACCTATGATTATTTTGTTTGTTCATCTAAAATTCGTTTGATATGAATTAATAAATATAATTGTTCATCAATTGTTAATTTATAGTTATATTGCTTTTTAATATATTCTGCAATTTTTTTTACTCCTGAAAAAGCATTTTCATTCTGTTCTACCATCACTTTATAAATTTCTTGCATCGTATCTTCATATTCCATATGGTCAAAGACTCTTGCCGCAAAAAACTTTAAATGTGTTAAAAATCTCTCATACGAAATAGATTCTTCATTTAAATCTATCTTAAAATGAATCCTTACAATCTGTAAGACTGTATTGATCAACTCTGTAATCTGATTCACATCGGTTATATTCTGTGCATTTAATTCTGCAGACACGATATGCATTGCAATAAATGCAGCTTCATCATCTCCCAAATCCTCTCCTGTCTGTTCTTTAATCCATTCAATCGCATGCATACCAACCTGATATTCCTTTGGATAAAACTTACGAATATCGATTTTCATCATATTCTTTAATGCGATTCCTTCTCGATAACGAGCGACTGCTGAATTGATATGATCCGTCAGTGTCACATATAAGGAATCTCTTATTTCTAATTTTTCTTTTTTTGCCTCTTTTACTACACGATCCGCAATTCCAAGGTATTCTTCCGAAATCTCTTTTACTACTTCCTGTAGTCTCTTGCTTTCTTCTTTATTCTCTAGATGATATGTCTTATCTACCAGAGACTGATCAATATTTTCACCTTTTCTTTTTTTAAATCCAATTCCCTGACCTGTCATGATCAATTCCATTCCTTGTGAATCTACACTGACAACAGCATTTGTATTCAGAACTCTGATTATTTTCACGTTCATCCTCTCCTCTAATTTTATCTAAGTTTTTCATCATTTTTTGTATCTCTATAAATGTACAAAAAAGTGTCTTCGACACTTCAACTCCCCTGCCCCTCATTCGAGGGCACTGAAAAACATACCATTTTTATTTTGACTTTAATAAAAAAGAAAAAATCCATCAGAGTTTTTATGATTCTGGTGGATTTTCTGTTAGACAAAATATAAATTGCTTGTCTTTTTCGGCCAAAGTTCTTATTTTTCATTCATTAATTTAATTATTCTCTTAAGATTTACTGCAAAGATCGTCATTGCTCCTTGCATTTCCATACAAATAAGACCTGATGATGACGCTACGTCATAACCATGCCGATGTTTTAGTTCGCTGTTCTTAGCTTCTATTTTATAGCGTTCCCGCATTTTTTCTTTGAAATGCTCAGTTTCCTGAAATTTAACCTGTTCACTGTGGGAATCGCAAATGATTGTTTCTGTGTATGTTTTCTTTTTGGCTCCTTCTTTATAACAGCCATCACGATAAGGACAACATTTACATTTTTCAATATCGAAAAAATAGACCATACGTGGGTTTTTGTTTTTTTTATCTTTTTTCCTTTTATCGAAATATTTATGAATGGCTAAATGTCCGGCTTTACACTGATACATTCCGGCATCTTTATTAAATTCAAACTCATCTTCCTTTCTTCGGTTACCTTGTGTAATAATTGGATTTAGTTTTGCTATCAGTTCATAATCACCTTCTTTTGCTGCCTCGATATTTTTCTTTTCAGAATAAGCCATATCTCCAATGACTGATTCAATCTGTATCCCAGCAGCTTTACTTTTTTGTACAAGTTTTGGCAGTTCTTTGCCATCTGTTTTTTCGCCGCTGGTGATTGTGGCAGCTGTGATGATCCGTTCTTCTGTCATTGCTATGTGTGTTTTATATCCAAAAAATGAAGTGTCGGCTGTCTTATGACCAGTTTTTGCATCTTCATCCTTTGAAGTTTCTAAATGTTCCATGTCATCAGTGACAGATTCTTCTAGTAGATTTAATTTTTCCTGCACTTTTGGATAACTGCAAATTTCTTCATTTCCTTTTACAACATCAATAAGCTGTTTACAGTATTTTAGTTCTTTTTCTAAAGAATCCTCTGTGTTTTTATCAGGAAATTTTTCTTTCATTGTTTCATCAATCTCATAGATGCTACGGCGCAGTTTTTTTGATTGTTCCTGGAGTACTTGACGGGGAGTCTTTTGATTGTATCTTGATTTTGTATGCGTAGCATCCACAATAATGGATTTTGACTTAATAATTCCTTTTTCTAATGCTAACTGAACTGTTTTGGCAATCAGCATATCCAAAAGATTCATATCCTTTAAACGCAGCTTCCGAAATTTTGTCAATGAACTTGGATTTATAACTTCATCTTCTGGAGTCATGTCCAAAAAATATTTAAAAGACATATCGTATTTAGAACGTTCAACCACATCAACATCTGATAAATCATAAATTGATTTTAAAAGAAGATATTTAAACATTCGGATAGGTGGAACTGCATTTCGTCCGTTATCCAGACAATAATTAGCAAGCAATTCATCATAAATAAAGCTAAAATCAACCAATTCTTTTATCTGCCGGAGAAGATTATCTTTCGGGATTACTAATTCATATATTTCCATGTATGGACTTAGCATCAATTTCTGCTGTTGTTCGATCATAAAAACACCGCCTATATTTGATAGATACATTGTACCAAATATAGACGGTATAATCTACTTTTTCAGTGCCCTCCCTCATTCTTGAGGGGTGGGTTTCTTTTTTTGTCTTTTTCCTTCATAATAGAATCATGAATATCCTACAAGAGATCTTTACAGATCATTATGAAGAAATCAAATATACTCTTCATCCCAGACCTGCTGAGATGGAAAATATCGATAAGATGATCAACTGTGGTGATCCTTCTTATGGTGGTGCCATGTATGGCTGTATCCACTGCGGAAATCTCAAGTTTGTTCCTTTCCGTTGTCACAGCCGTTTCTGCCCTACCTGCGGTAATAAATATTCCATGGATCGCACTACCTCTATGTCCTTTAAGCTCGTTAATGTCAGACACCGTCATTGCGTTTTTACCATTGATGCGTCCCTCCGTGATTTTTTCCTGCAGGATCGCTCTCTCCTTAACTGTCTCTTTCATTCCGTCTCCAGTGTTGTCCTTCGCTTATTCTCTAAAATGAACAAACACAAAAACTTTACCCCTGGTTTTATCATGGTCCTGCATACTTTCGGCAGGGATCTTAAATGGAATCCTCATATCCATTGTCTCATCTCTGAAGGCGGTTACAGTGATGATGCTTTCTGGCGTAATGTCTCTCATTTCAACTATACTTTCCTTCGCAATGCTTTCCGTACTGCTCTCCTCAAGGAAATGTTGCTCCGCATCGGTCCTTCTTTTAAAAAAGTTTCTGCCCGTTGTTATCTGGAACATGAACACGGCTTCTATGTTTATGCCAAACCCAACCGTTGTGACCCTAAGACTGTTACCAAATATATTGGCCGGTATCTTGGTCGCCCTGTCATTGCCACTTCCAGGGTCGATTCTTATACCGGTGATCTTGTCTCTTTCCATTACAATCGTCACGAAGATGATCAATACGTTCAAGAAACCATTCCTGTCATGGATTTTATCAAACGCCTTATCCGGCACATCCCTGAAAAACATTTCAAGATGATCCGTTATGGCGGCCTTTATGCCAGACATCGTTCCATTGATAAAAAACTCCATCTCGCTATTTCGAAAGAAAAACGGCATACTTTCCGTTGTTTTAACCGGTGGCGTACTGCGATCCTTTCTTCTTTTGGCTATGATCCTCTGATCTGTCCTCATTGTAAACAACAGATGGTGATCCTAGAAATATATCATAACCATCGCCGCGTACCTCTTGAAGAATTATACGAGAAAGCAATGTCCCGCTCCCGTGGAAAGCGTTCTTCTGCATGACCACTTCTTTTTATGCTATAATCCTCATATAAAGGAGGAACCCTACCATGAAAAAGAATATCAAAGAGCTACGCGAAAAATATATTTCAAATCCCCCAGAAGGTATGACATCCGAGGACATTCGCCATATGAGCGAGGATGACCTGCTGGATATGGATTATTTTCTAAATGAAGATGTGTTTGGTGATGATTTTGGTGAAGAAGGTTTTTATATTTTCTAAAACCATGATCATCTGTTTGCTCTGCCCACTTTTATGTGGGCTATTTTTCTTTTGGAAAGGAGCCAAAGGCGAACTTTCCTATAAAGTAAAGTAAAAAAAGCATCCTTATCTCTAAGAATGCTTGAATCTTCATATTAAATCTATATATAAAGGATATACCTTCAAAACAACATACAAGAACTATTCACATCTTCCACTCAGCCTTCTTTGGTTAAAGCCTCGACCGATTAGTAACAGTCAGCTCCATACGTT
>OOBR01001779.1_pt1 | contig 10871 bp, 8 predicted proteins | sample 1671281 | NCBI WGS metagenome assembly OOBR01 (sample SAMN06348140, study PRJEB24527) | human gut metagenome | biome: human gut; feature: ankylosing spondylitis patient; material: feces | host: Homo sapiens | place: China | collected 2015-10
GCCGCGACTAAAATCACAAATATGCCTTATTGGGGGCAATGGCTTCGTCTGTAGTGTATCTAATGAATTAAATAGTAACTCAAAATGTCAAGTCAAGCGTAAAAATTTGTATTTTTTAAGTAGAATATCAAATGTTTTTCTATAAAATGACATGATAAAATATGTTTATATTGGCTGACTAATCTGTTGACACATTTTATAGTCTTGCTATAATTTTATATAGATTAGTACCTTAATATAATATTAGGGACAAAATACCGTTTGATTCTAATATCTTAATATATGAGAAGGAGAGATTATTGTGGTTAAAGTAGAACTATTAAAAGAACTGGATAACGGAATTCGTTTTTATTCTATGGAAAATGAATCTTTAAAAATTGTTGTGGTAAATATGGGATGCCGCATTATGGAAATCCACACTCCAGATGCTTCTGGAAATAAATCAGATGTTATTCTCGGATTAAAAAATATTGAAGATTATGTAGATGACCCGGCTTACTTTGGTGCAATCATCGGCCGTGTTGCGAACCGAATTGGTGATGCCCGCTTCACATTAAACGGAAAAACTTACGAACTGTATGCCAATAATGGCAAAAATCATTTACACGGAGGAAAAGAAGGATTCGATAAAAAAATCTTTGACGTTACTCCGTTAGAAAATGGACTCCGCTTCCACTACTTTTCTAAAGACGGTGAAGAAGGCTATCCTGGAAATTTAAATTTATATGTAACTTATACATTAAATGAGAATGCATTTTCCATTCACTATGAGGCCGATACAGATGCAGACACTGTTGTAAACTTTACAAATCACCTGTATTTCAACCTCTCTAACACATTGGATAAAATTAATGACCATTATTTACAGATTAACTCTGACTATATCGGATGCATCGATGATACCTGCCTTGCAACAGGAGAACTTCTTCCTGTCAAAGACACTCCATTTGACTTCAACAAACGAAAACGAATCGGACAAGATCTCGAAGCAGACCACATCCAACTGAAAAATGCTTTCGGCTACGACCATTCTTTCGTATTAAATGGTACAGAAAATCAGTTAACTTTAGAAGAACCCGTCTCCGGCAGAAGACTTATCATCTCAACAACTGCTCCTGTCGTTCAGGTTTATACCGGTAACTTCTTAAAAGATGGCTGTATCGGAAAAGCAGGCAGAGTTTATGAAAACCGCGAGGGTGTTGCATTAGAAACACAGCTTATGCCAAATGCAATCAATACGGAGGAAAATCCTTCTACAATATTACGAAAAGGGGATAAATTCGAATCAAACACAAAGTATGTGTTTGAAATAATGTAGCTTCTTAATTAGACAGACGGAAGTGACCTGCTATCGTTATGGCAGGTCGCTTCCTGTCTTCTGCAAATATTAAGTGCTACATTGTTTTAAACGGGGAGGATTTGTGGATTCACCCGAAAAATTATGGTGGATTTCTTATAGATTTCACTCCCTCAGTTTATCAAAGGCAGCCTTGTAGAAATAAAATAATCCCTATCTCTGACTTCAGAGCTGCTTGAAGACTATATTTTGAAAAGACCATTATAAATAAGTATTAATTTTGTGACTTTGTGCTACGGAATTTTGACCATAGGAACTTCGAGCTCGTTCTCGAGAGGTTCCTGCTTTACTGGGCAAAATGAAGTGTTTTGCACAACGGAATAAAGTCAGCTTCTTTTCTGTATCAAAATCATTTTACAAAGACTCCGCCTTCTTCAGGTGTTTTACAAACAATTCTGCTATCGCATCAATTTCCCCTAAGCCTTTCATGATAACTTCTGTTTCAAATCCATCTGCTTTTAAGATGGAATCCCAGGAGTCGGCTTCGGCTCCGGCGAGGTCATTTCGGGCATGATCGCCTGCTACGATCATAAGGGGCATAACATATACTTTTTTAATATCTCTTATTTTCAAACGACGGATAACGTAATCAAGACTAGGGAATCCTTCTACGGTTCCGACATATGTGCTTTCATGTCCAAGGTCTCTGAGCATGTTTTCAAACTGGCTGTATGCGCTGTTGGCAAAGTGTTCTGTTCCATGTCCCATGAATACAAAAGCTTCGTCTTTCGCTAATGGCTTTTCTAATTCCTGCATAACGATCTCGCAGGCTTCTTTGTAATCTTCCTCTTCGGTAAGAAGGGGGGTTCCAACCTTGATTGTTGGAATCTGATCTTTATATGCCAGAAGCATATTCATCATTTTGTCATATTCCAGTCCATTTATAATATGTGTTGGCTGACAGATTACTTCTTCGTAACCTTCTGCTACCAGTCGTTTCATCACTTCATCCGGATTATGGATAATGACATTTTTTGTTCTTGCCCATTTGCGGATAATCATTCCAGATGTAAATGCTCGATAAAAGTCATAGTCCGGAAATGCCTTTTTGCAGGTTTCTTCGATGTTGACGATTGCTGGAAGTGCTTCCTCAAAGCTTGTTCCAAAGCTCACTACTAATAATGCTTTTTTTCCCATTTTTTCTCTCCTGTTTGTTCCCTGATAACAATCAAAAACAGACTGTTACATTTTTACACATTCATTTTTTTGAATATATTATATGGCTACAATGCAAAATATTCTGCACTGTATAATTATACATTATCATATAGCCTTTAAATGTACGCTGTGAATATCATTACTGGATTATTCGTATCCATGATATGATAGCTGCCGATTTTTCTTCCCCGTCCGACTGTCGCCTGAATGACATCGAAGTCTGGGGCGTATTTTCCTAAAAGTTCATTGGTTTCTGCGATAGTTTCGATTGTTACCGCAGAAATGACTACTTTTATTTTTTTAGGAAATGCCGCGATTGTCTCTAATATCTGAGACATTTCTTTGCCGCTGCCGCCAATAAATACTTTGTCAGGTTCAGGCAGCTTTGCTACGGTTTCGGCCGCATCCCCTTCGTAGACGGTTAAATTATCTGCCGAAAATTTTTCTTTGTTTTTGTAAATTAATTTTACGGCAGTTTCGCTTCGCTCTACGCTGTGTACTGTTCCAAATGGAACCTGTCTTGCACATTCGATAGATACAGAACCTGTTCCTGCGCCAACGTCCCACACAACATCATCAGGATGTAACTTCATTTTATGTAAAATGAGTATGCGGATTTCTTCTTTGGTCATCGGTGTTTTATCTCGCTCAAAATCTTCATCTGATAAAAAACATGGACGAACAATCTGGCGTGGAGATGGATTTTTAATCATTGCGACACAAAGAGAGGGGAACTCTTTTTTTACCATTTCAGCAGGTGTGCCGGATGCAAGGATTTCATCTTCGTAGGAAAGATTCGCTCCGGCGCAGACAGTCACATCATCAAGCTGATAGTCCAGCATAATCCGAGAAAGCCATGCCGGGCCCTGTTCTTTGCTGCAAAGGAAAAATACTTTCGAATGTTCTGTTACCGCAAGTGCAATAGAACCTGCTGTTTTCGCTCTTCCATGTACACTGATGATCAATGCATCTTCCATTGTTTCTCCGAATGCTGCACCGAGCATCTGTAAGGAACCAACGCCAGGGATAATGTCCATATCCCAATTCTCGCTGATCGGATCATTGCAGATTGTGCGATAAAGGCTGTACATAAGCGGATCGCCGCTTACCGCCATTACAACATCATGTCCCTCGGAAAGAATTTTTCCAATCTGCTCTAGCGTGTCTTTAATTTTCCCCATTGCGAAAAAAGATATAGAATCATGCTGCAATACAGACGCTGAATCACTGACATCCTGGCACAATTCTTCTAAAATCGGTAAAACTCGCTTTGCCGCAATTACGGTATGGGCTTTTTTCATTTTTTCAATTACTGCCGGTAAAATGTAATCGGCTTCACCTGGTCCGATTCCAGCTACGGTTAATTTGCTCATTCTAACCTCCACAGTTATTTTACTTCTGCAATTATTTTCTTTCTGATTTCGCCTACATTTTTGATTTCTGCAATTATTTCAAGCTATACATTACTAATCATTTCTTGCAGGCTGAAAGTACTTCTTTTATATTCTCGCTCGCCGCCAGAATTTTATTTTGTCCATCAAGGAAAATGATGCCTACTCTCGCCATTTTGTGGGCGGTTTTCTCGCAATACTCCGATGCTTTCTGTGCCATGTCCGGCCAGATATCCATCAGGCCTTCTTCTTCAACAATCTTCATTGCTGCCTTTGTCGTGAGACAGTCATAAATCTTTTTGATAACGGAAGTCGGTGCACCGTGAAGTGCTGCATGGGTACAGATAGTTTCAATTCGCCCGTCTGCCACATGACTGTGCGTATTCATTGTGCCTGAGGCTACTTTTACAAGTTTGCCGACAAAACCTCCGATTAAAATATCAGTAAAGCCTCTTTCCACCGCTTCTTCTATCATAAAGCCGATGTAATTGCTTACCTGCAAAATGCACTGAAATTCGCCGTACTGTTCTTTTAATGCAGTCTCTCCCGTTCCTCCAAGTACAAAAAGAATGGTTTTATGTCCCTGTTTTGCATACATATCAAGTTCCGCAATCAGAGAATCTTTCATCGCTTCCTCACTCATCGGCCGAACAATCCCTGTCGTTCCAAGAACTGAAAGTCCATCTACAATTCCAAGCCTTGGATTAAATGTCCTTTTGGCAAGTTCTTTTCCGCCGGGAATACTTACTGTTACATTTGCCTTTTTATTGCCGATAATCTTTCGGATTGCCTTTTCTGACATCTGGCGGGGAACGGGATTAATCGCCGGCTGTCCCGGAGGAATCTTTAATCCTTCCTGCGTGATAGTGCCGACTCCTTCTCCTCCGAAAAAGGAAATGTCTCCCTCTTCCTCAAACAACTCAACCTTTGTGATAATCTCGCTTCCATTTGTTACGTCCGGATCATCCCCAGCATCTTTTACCACGCCGCAGACTCCGAACTCTCTTGGAATAATATCAAGATAAAGTGTTTTCCCGATCGGGGTATCCACCTTCACTACTGAAGGACATTTACCCGTTGTCTGCCAGATCACGGAAGCCTCCGCTCCACCGGTCATACAGGAGCCAGTGGAAACTCCTTCTCTTAGTTCTTTCATAAATTCAATTCCAATATATTTTCATGAAAATAATCTCTTAAAATGATTTATTCAAATTCATTTTTTAGAAAATAATTTTTACAACTGATACAACATCGCGTTACAAATCGTTGCCGCAATGTTGCTGCCGCCTTTTCGTCCTTTTGGAACGATGAAAGGAACTCCGGCTTCCATAATCAGTTCTTTGGATTCTACTACATTGACAAAGCCAACTGGTGCGCCGATAATCAATGCTGGTTTTAACTTGCCTTCTTTAATCAGCTCATATAAACGGATTAAAGCTGTCGGTGCATTTCCAATAGCAAAAATAATGTTTTTCTCTTCTGCTAAAACCGCTCCTCTTTCCATGCAGATAGCTGCTCTTGTGCATCCGCGTTCCTTTGCTTCTTTTGCCACATCATCATCAGACATGAAGCAATGAGCTTCTCCTCCGAAAGATGCTAACTTTTTCTTGTTGATTCCTGACCATGCCATTCTTGTATCGGTTACGATATGTGCTCCATTTTTTAAAGCTTCTACACCGATATTCGCAGCATTTTCAGAAAAACATAAATTATCTGCATAATCAAAATCTGCAGAAGTGTGGATACATCTTTTTACGATAGAGAACTCCGGCTCTGGCCAGGTTCTTCCGTTTAATTCGCTTGTGATGATTTCCATGCTTCTTTTTTCGATTTCGGCAGGTTTTACGATTTGAATTTTATCTAACATTTTTCCTCCTGCATTTTATATTTAGTTCAATTCTTCATAAGTTCCAAAGTTCGTCTGCTCAAAGCTTGGTAATTCCCAGTATGCTTTAAATGCATAATCTGCAATCGTAAATCCCATAACCGCTCCGGTTCCCTCGCCAAGGCACATATTTGCAAGGATATATGGCTGTTTGCCGATAGCATCCAGTATCATACGTCCAGCAGGTTCATTAGAACAGTGGGATGGGAAAAGATATGGCGCACATTCCGGTACTAAGCGAATCGCAATTAACGCTGCTACGGATGAAATAAATCCGTCAATAAATACTGGAATATTGAGCGCCGCACCACCGATATAACAGCCAGCCATTCCGGCAATATCAAGACCTCCGACTTTAGCAAGTACATCAAGCGGGTCGTCCGCATTTACTTTATTGAGTGCGATACTCTGCCTGATTACTTCTATCTTATGTTCTAAATCTTTGTTTGTAAGACCAGCACCTTTTCCGGTTACCTTTTCTACACTCTGGTCAAGTAAAACAGAACAGACAGCACTGCTTGTCGTAGTATTTCCAATACCCATCTCTCCGGTAGCAAGAACATTATAGCCTTTTTCTTTTAAATCAGCTACCATGCTGATGCCGACTTCAATTGCTTTTACCGCTTCTTCTCTCGACATTGCAGGGCCTTTTGCCATGTTGTCTGTTCCGTATTTAATTTTTCTTGGAAAAACACCCGGATTGTCACAATCCGTTGCAATTCCGATATCTACGGGATACACATCTGCTCCACTCATGGAGGACATAATACAGATTGTCGCATTATGCTTTGTCATATTTTCTGTTACTGTTTTTGTTACTTCCTGTCCTGTCTGGGTAACTCCCTCTGCTACAACACCGTTATCCGCCGCCATAACAATAACTGCTTTTTTTCCTAAATGCGGTTTCTTATCCCGGTAAATCCCGGCAAACTGTGTCACCATTTCTTCGAGTCTTCCCAGACTGTGAAGAGGCTTCCCAAGAGTATTCCATCTTGCACGAGTGTACTCCATTGCCTCCTCATCCAGCGGCTGAATTTTTTTGATTGCTTCCTCCAGAGTCATAACCATCTTCCCTTCTGCTACTTTAATACCAACATATATTGTTCATATTTTTGTATAGTCTTGCTTCTATTTCATAAATTTATATTTCAAGTCGAACGTCCGTGAGACTTGGCGCGTGATTCTGGTCAGCGAAGCTGACATATTCCTATCAGAATCACTGCGCATCCTCGCGGAGCGTTTATCTACTTTCATATATAAATAAATATCAATAGTTTTTTCTACAACTTCCCTCATCATTATCTCATTTTTAAAAACTAAAATGGAAATAATGATAATGGTGTCATTCCTGTATACTTTGTAAGAACAATAACAACAAGCAGTAATAATACTTCCGCAAGCTCGTTTCCTGCTCCCATAACATCTCCGGTGATTCCACCGATTTTCCCTGTGATATATACACGGAAAAGGTAAGCGAATCCAAAGAGAATCGCAAAGATAAGGACTCCCCAGCAGGAGAAGGCAAGTACCATTGCGATAAGTCCAAGAATGACGGTTCCGATTACTGTTCCAAGACTGACAGTTCCTACATAAATACCGATTCCTTTTTCACGAGGATAAATTGCTTTATACACAATCGCTCCCTGTACCATTTTTCCGGCGATTGGCATAAGAAGAATCATCAGCCATCTTATATCGCTGTAGTAAATTCCGGCAAACTTTAGTGCCAGATCAAAGCACATCGCTACCGCACCGTTTGTTCCGATGCGGCTGTCTTTCATGATTTCAAGCATACGCTCTCTCGTTCTTGCAGAGTAGATTCCGTCTGCGGTATCCGAAAGACCGTCTAAGTGAAAGGCTCCTGTCAGACAGAGGTTCGCAAGCATTGCAAAAAGGATTCCGAATACTTCTGGTAAAATAAGACTTACAAGAAGAAATACTGCCATGTCACAAAGTCCGAGAATCAGACCGACTACCGGATAATATAAAAATCCTTTGTGCATGTCTTCATCTTTTACTTCGCCAAGATCTACATTGACAGGAATCCGTGTCATAAAGCCAAGTGTTAACAAAAAACGTTTTATCTGAGTTTTCATTTATTTCTGACCTTCTTCCACTGCATCCTGAATCATTGTTTCTACCATACCTCTTGCTGTATATACAACAGCAGTTTTTTCGATGGAGAGGCCATTCTCTTCCGCCGTCTTTGTTGTAACCGGGCCAATACTGATATATTTTCCTTTGACCTCGTCAAGATTATCTACCATAGATACAAAGGCTCGAACTGCACTGGAACTTGCAAATGTTACATAGTCAGCCATCTTAATCAAACGATTCAATTCATCTGCTTTTCTCTCATCCGTTACAGTATGATAAAGAGAAATGCATGTGTGGGAAATGCCAGCTTCTTCTAATGCATCTGGCAGCACTCTGTTTGCTTCCTCTGCACGAAGAAGAAGAACACTTTCATCTTTTCCGATATGAGGAACCATTGCTTCTGCCATATCTTTTGAAGAATATGCTGTCGGAATAAAATCACAGAAAATTCCATGTTCTTCCAATGCCTTTTTCGTTCCGTCTCCAATAACAGCGAAGCGGACATGCGCTAAATCTCTGATATCTTTTCGGATTTCCTGCATTTCCTCAAAGAAACATTCCACACCGTTTGCACTGGTAAATACAATCCAGTTATACTTATCTATTTCCTTCAATGCGACATCCAGCTCTGGAAGTTTCATTCTTTCAGTGCGGATTAAGCTAAAGGAAATGGCCTCTGCTCCCTCCTCTTTCAGAATCGGAGAAAGTCGGTCTACCATAGAAGTTGTTCCTGTCACAAGAACACTCTTGCCGGATAAAGGTTTGTGTCCATACCAGTCAAGTACCTGACGTAAACTTACAACATCACCTACAACTGTAATGGCAGGAGTCTTAATTCCCTCGCGCTTTACAACTTCTACAATATCAGCAAGTGTTCCTGTTGCAACACGCTGTCTTGCGGTTGTTCCCTCCTGAAGCACACCGACTGGAGTCGCAGGATCTTTACCATTCTCAATAAGCGAAGCTACAATATTAGGAAGATTTTTGAGTCCCATAAGGAAAATCAATGTTCCTTCTTCTTTCGCAAGTGTCTCGTAGTTTAATACACTCACACCATTTTTATGATTGCCTTCATGACCGGTAATCACATGGAAAGAAGATGCGAAATCACGATGTGTCACTGGAATACCGCAGTATGCCGGAACAGAATAAGAAGAAGAAATTCCCGGTACAACTTCAAAGTCAACACCAGCTTCTCTAAGTTCCTGTCCTTCTTCACCGCCACGGCCGAAGATATATGGGTCACCGCCCTTTAAGCGGACAACATTTTTTCCTTCTAATGCAAGCTTCACTAAAAGCTCGTTTGTCTCATACTGTTTTAAATGATGATTTGAAGAACGCTTTCCTGCGTAAATAAGTTCTGCGTCATCTCTCACTTCATTTAAAAGGGAACTGGATGCAAGGTTATCGTATACAACGACATCTGCCTCTCTTAAAAGCTTAAGTCCTTTTCTCGTCATCAGATCCTCATCACCAGGACCTGCACCGACAAGATATACCATACCTTTGTTTACTTCATGAGCAACGCTGATACCAAGTTCTGCTGCTATTTCTACTTTACTTTTTCTTGCCGTATCTTTCTCTGTTATCTCTTTGTCTGTTTTAACAGCTTCTTCGACAGAAACGGCTGCTGCCACAGCCGTCCCAGCTATCGGCTTGCTGTCTGCATCTTTTTCCGCTATAGCATCTTCTATATTCACTGTCATATACGTCTTTCTGCTATGAATTCCATCTTTCACATACATGGCACGCATGGAAAATTCACCATTTTCCTCACGACAAAGTGCTGCCGCCGGTGCGTTACAGCTTCCACCGATTGTCTTTAAAAATGCTCTCTCTGCTATGAGAAGACATTCTGCTTTCTCGCTGTGGATCGCTGCAAGGATTTCTTCCATCTCGGCATCTTCTGTACGACTCTCTACTGCAAGGATTCCCTGACCTGCGGCCGGAAGAAATACATCCGGGTCAAGATACTGATAGTGAAGTCCCTCTTCCTTTTCATATCCAAGTCTTTCGATTCCTGCCGCCGCAAGAATAATTCCGTCATACTGACCGTCACGAAGTTTACTTAAACGAGTCTGTACATTTCCACGGAGAAGCTTAATCGTTACATATGGATTAATTTCTTTAATTAATAATTCTCTTCGAAGAGAACTTGTTCCGACAATGCTTCCTGGCTCTAATTCTTCTAATTTTTTACCAGTTGTAGTAACAAAAGTATCTCTCACATCCGCTCTGTCAAGGACTGCACCGATTCCAAGCCCTTCCGGGAAATCCATCGGCATATCCTTTGCACTGTGAACTGCAATATCTACTGCACCAGAAAGAAGTTCGGCTTCAAGTTCAGCAGTAAATACACCTTTTCCACCAAATGAAGTAAGGGATTTATCAAGGATCTGATCTCCCTTTGTGTCAATCTTTACGATTTCCACTTCTATTTCAGGAAAAGCTTTTTTAATTTTATCTTTTACAATATCGGTCTGAATCAGAGCTAACTTACTCTTTCTCGTTCCGATTTTGATGATATTTTTCATCTTGTTCCTCCACCTATTCTACGTTCGCGAATCCGTATTTATCTTCATATCCTCTTGGTGTGATCATCTTTCCATCGCGTACATATGTATTGGAATTTCCGACAATAACGATACTAAACATATCAATCGGTGCATCTTTTACCGCATCTAATGTTGTAATATAAGAAGATTCTTCTTCTCTTCCTGCATGGCGGACAATGCCGACAGGAGTCTTTCCATCACGATATTTCATAAGAATCTCGGCTGCCTTCTCCACATAGTCTGCTCTCTTTTTACTCTTTGGATTATAGAAACATACAATGAAATCACCCTGTCCTGCACAATCCACTCTCTTCATAATAAGAGAATATGGTGTCATCAGATCACTCAAACTGATGATTGTAAAATCATGCATCAGTGGCGCACCAAGAACCGATGCTGCCGCACTTGCCGCTGTCACACCCGGAACT
>OOBR01001781.1_pt1 | contig 10854 bp, 7 predicted proteins | sample 1671281 | NCBI WGS metagenome assembly OOBR01 (sample SAMN06348140, study PRJEB24527) | human gut metagenome | biome: human gut; feature: ankylosing spondylitis patient; material: feces | host: Homo sapiens | place: China | collected 2015-10
TTCCTTTGTCACCTTCGCCTTGTCTACGAACAGAAACTTCACCATTTTCAGCCTCTTTTTCACCGACAATCAGCATATAAGGAATGCGCTTCATTTCATTATCACGAATCTTGCGGCCGATCTTCTCGTTACGATCATCTACAATCGCACGGATTTCGTGTATTTTCAGATACATCTTCACCTGTTCTGCATATTCATTGAACTTCTCACTGATCGGCAGAATAACTACCTGTTCCGGTGTCAGCCACAATGGGAACTTACCGGCAGTGTGCTCAATCAATACAGCAACAAAACGTTCCATTGATCCGAACGGAGCACGGTGAATCATCACCGGACGATGCTTCTGATTATCAGAGCCCATATATTCAAGTTCAAAGCGTTCCGGCAAGTTGTAGTCAACCTGGATAGTACCCAGCTGCCAACGACGACCGATAGCGTCTTTCACCATAAAGTCAAGCTTAGGACCATAAAAAGCAGCTTCTCCATACTCAATCTTAGCAGGCAAGCCCTTCTCCGCACAAGCCTCGATAATAGCCTGTTCCGCTTTTTCCCAGTTATCATCGCTACCAATATACTTTTCACGGTTCACTTTATCACGCAAAGATATCTGTGCTTCAAAATTCTGGAAATCCATAGAACGGAACACAATAGATATAATATCCATCACACGAAGGAACTCATCTTTCACCTGCTCCGGACGACAGAAGATATGCGCATCATCCTGCGTAAAGCTACGAACACGAGTTAAACCATGTAACTCTCCACTTTGTTCATAACGACAAACCGTACCAAATTCAGCTATACGCAACGGAAGGTCTTTATAAGAACGTGGGAAGTTTTTGTAAATCTCACAGTGGTGAGGACAGTTCATTGGTTTCAAGAAATACTCTTCCCCCTCTTCCGGAGTATGGATAGGTTGGAAAGCATCCTTGCCATATTTTGCATAGTGACCCGAAGTCACATACAGCAACTTATTACCGATTGGCGGAGTAATCACCTCCTGATAATCGTAACGTGTCTGGATACGACGTAAGAACTCCTGCAGACGCAGACGCAATGCAGTACCTTTCGGCAACCACATAGGAAGTCCCTTACCTACAGTTTCGGAGAACATAAACAACTGCATCTCCTTACCAATCTTACGATGGTCACGCTTCTTCGCTTCTTCCAATAACACCAGATATTCATCCAGCATTTTCTTCTTCGGGAACGTGATACCATAAATACGAGTCAGCATCTTACGATCTTCATGACCACGCCAATAAGCACCAGCCACTGAAGTCAACTTAATAGCCTTGATCGGAGCAGTCGTCATCAAGTGAGGACCACGACAAAGGTCAGTAAATGCACCCTGGGTATAAGTCGTAATGTGTCCGTCTTCCAGTTCAGAAATCAATTCACATTTATATGTTTCGCCACGATCACCAAACATTTTCAGAGCATCCGTTTTTGCGATGCTTTTTCTGACTACGTCTTCTTTCTTTGCAGCCAGTTCCAACATTTTAGCTTCAATGGCAGGAAGGTCGCTTTCTTTAATTACCGCTTCACCCGGATCCACATCATAGTAGAATCCGTTTTCAATAGCCGGTCCGATACCAAACTGGATACCCGGATAAAGTTCCTGCAAAGCTTCCGCCAACAAGTGTGCACTTGTATGCCAGAATGCATGCTTACCTTCTTCATCATCCCATTTATAAAGAACGAAATTAGCATCTTCATTAATAGGACGTCCTAAATCATAAGTCTCGCCGTTCACGCCACATGCCAGCACTTCCTGTGCCAGACGCGAGCTGATACTTTCAGCAATCTGTAAACCGTTCACTCCTTCGTTATACTCACGAACGGAGCCATCGGGAAATGTTATCTTTATCATAATATGATGATGTTATATTTTCATAATTTGAACGCAAAAGTAACTAAATCTTTTGAGTTTTCTATTTTTTATCAAAAAAATGTTATTCCGATTGATCTGTAAAACGTTTGATAACATTATAAGCAGAAACAATCCCCAACTCACCGGCTTTACTCAAATCAGAAATACCCAGCTTATTATTTCCTAAGAAAATATGAGTCAGTCCACGATTGAAGTAAGCGTCTGCAAAATCAGGATTCAGCTCGATCGCCTTATCATAGTCGACAATTGCAGCCCGGTAATCTTTCAACATGGCAGAAACATTAGCACGATTATAATATGCATATACAAAGTCCGGAGCCAGATTTATCACCTTATCCAAATCTTTTCTCACCACCTCATAATCTACTGCGGTAATCTCTTTACGCTTATTATCGCCAGGAACAACATCTGTTTCGACAGCTTGTTCAGCCTTCTGATATTCCAACTGTTTACAACGAATCAATGCACGCATAAAATATGCCGGGAAGAAATCACCATCCAGCAAGATTGTCTGAGTCAAATCAGAGACTGCACTCGAGAAGTCCTGCACCAAATAAAAATCAATTGCACGGGCAAAACGTTTTGAGGCATTCTTTTCATCTTCCACAATAGCCGATGTATGTGTATCAATCAAGGCAAAATGCACTTTCACCTGTTCTTCCGTCAACGGAGCTTCCATATTCGTGATGCGAAGACGTTTCGGAAGTATACCTGTACGGTTTAAATCCTCAATATATTTGTGGAAGTTCACCGAACGTTTCACGTCACTCATCTTCTCATAATAAGTCAAAGCGAACATCGGTTCCATCGTTATATTTACGTTCTTATCCTGTACACGTCCACGATAATCACTTGTATAGCGTTGTTCAGCTTCAGAATCATCGGCAATCACTATCTTACGATAGTTATTCATATTCTTATCCGATTTCTTACGGGTCTTCTCTCCGCCTTCCTCATCATTTTCCTTATCCTTGTTCTGTGCTACATCTTTGTTCGTCACACCGTTCTGCTTGTCGATCTGCGCCTTCATGACTTTAAATTCATCCTGCTCCGCACCCTTCTTATCTCCAATCTTTCTGCGAGCTTCCGAACGCTGATAGTATCCGGCCAGGAAGTTCGGATACTGATTGATAACAGTTGTGTAATCTTGTATAGCCCCGCGATAATCACCCGTTTGCGCACGCAGCAAACCACGGTTAAAGACAGCCATCATATTATCCGGCTCCATCTTGATAACAAAGTCGAAGTCTTCGATAGCCCGGTTATCATCTCCTACCTGTGCACGTAACAAACCGCGGTTATAATGACCGATAAAGTTATTCGGATCAATATCCAATGCCAGATCATAATCGCTCATGGCACCTCTTAAATTATTCTGATGAAAACGAGCCAATGCACGGTTTATATAATTTCCAGCATTCTTAGCACTCAACGGAATAGCACGGTTGAAATCCGCTTCCGCTTCCGCATACTTAGCCTGTTGTAATTTAACAATCGCTCTTGCAGCCCAAGCATCCGGATCATATTTATCCAGTTCAAGCGCCTTATTGAAGTCATTCAAGGCAGCAATCGTATCTTTCTGTTGTAAAGACACTTCCCCCCTCATCAAATAAGCACGGGTATAGCGTGGAGACACCTTCAACAAGCTTTCCAAATCCTCTTTCGCAGCATTATAATCCTTCTTCTGGATATGAGATAATGTCAGGTTATGCCATAAAGTAATATTCTCCGGATCATAATGCAATGCTTTCTTATAATCCTCAATCGCTCCATCAAATTTACTCTGACGAATCCTTGCCAAACCACGAATCTGATAAGCACCCACCACAAATGGATTGCGTTGGATAGCTGCATCACAGTCTGCTTCAGCACCCTGAAAATCCTCCAGATTCAGTTTAGCCAATGCCCTGAAGAAATAAGGTTCATACAGATAAGGCTTAGCGTTAATAACCTGGTTAAAATACTGAATAGAAAGTACATAGTCCTCAAAATAAAGAGCGTTTCGGGCAATAGTCATCACCCGATCCGTATTTATTTGAGCACACACCAGCGTTGGGAACAGTAATAAAACTGTTAAGATTCTTTTTACCATTGATATTTTATGCTTGTAAACGAAGCAAAAATAATGCTTTTCGCTTACTTAACAGGGATATAAACGTTTTTTATCTTTATTTCACCTGTTTCATCTTATATGAACTGCGCGCTTTTCCCTTCAACATCGTATTCAGCTTTCCTTTAATCATCTGCTTACGAAGCGGTGAGATATGGTCAATGAACATCTTACCATCCAAATGATCGAACTCATGTTGCATCACCCGAGCCAGATAACCTTCCACCTCTTCTTCATGCTCCACAAAATTCTCGTCCATATATTTCACGCGAATTTTATCACCCCTTTTCACTGTTTCGTGAATACCGGGAAGGCTTAAGCATCCCTCTTCCATACTCACTTCTTCACCCCCTACTTCCAGAATGTGGGGATTGATATACGCCTTATTAAAGTCTTTAAATTCAGGATATTCCTCCGAAAGCGGATCCAATGTAATCGTAACCACGCGAATAGGCAAACCAATCTGTGGAGCAGCCAATCCTACACCGTCTGCATGTACCATTGTTTCGAACATGTTCTCAATCAACTCTTTCAGATTCGGATAATCCGGTGTTATGTCCTCTGCAACCTTTCTCAATACAGGTTGGCCATATACATAAATAGGTAAAATCATATTTTTATACTCTACTAAAAAATTAAGTTATTCTTATGTCCTATACTAAAAACGTTTACTCTCCAAATATGTTTGCAAAATAATAGTAGCACTTATTTCGTCCACCAATGCCTTGTTTTGGCGGTCTTTTTTCTTCAAACCTGCCTCCAGCATGGTACGGTGTGCAAGAACAGAAGTGAAACGTTCGTCCACATATTCGACCGGAAGGTCCGGATAACGCTTTTTCAGCGAACGAACAAAAGGCTCTATATTCTTCATATTCTCCGAAACCTCATTATTCATTTGCTTGGGCAATCCAATAATAATCCGCTCCACCGGTTCTTTAGCTATATATTCACCGATAAAGTTCAGAAGTTCATGCGTGGGCACCGTCGTCAATCCGTTTGCGATCAGCTGCATTGTATCGCTCACAGCTATTCCGGTACGCTTTCTTCCATAATCTATTGCTACTATTCTGCTCATGGGGTACAAAAATACAAAAAAGACGCTTCCCGTGAAAGGAAACGTCTCTTTTATTCTATTATTTCAAATGTATATTATTCTTCAACAATAGCTACACGGCTTAACTTAGCATCATCATAGAACATGTTGCCTACACCACCCTTGTAATCAACCTTCAATTGAGAAGCAGGAACACCAAATTCATTAACCATCAGGTCACGAACAGCTTCAGCTCTCTTCTTACTCAACTTCATGTTGTATTCAGCAGAACCAGTACCCTTATCAGCATATCCTGTTATAGTAAACACTTTATCAGTTGCTTTGATACCCTTAGCCATAGCTTCAATATTCATGTATTCTCTCTTGCTGATGTTGCTCTTTCCGATATTGAATACAACAACCAGACGTGGAACGAATCCAGCTTCTTTCTTAACGATCACTTCAGGTTTCTTGTTACGAGCTTCAACCAAGTCACGTTTCAAAGATTCGTTTTCACCCTTCAAAGCGTTCACTCTGTCTCTCATGTCGTTCAACTGGCTTTCCGGAACCATTGGTACAGTAGGAACAGCATCCCAACCACGTTTCTTAAACTTGTAAGTAACACCTATAGTCAGACCAGCCAATCCTTCAGGACCTGAATTGCCGAATGCGCCTTTCATCAAAAGTCCACGCAATTCAACGTTAAGATCCAAAGCAGAAGACAAACGGAAACGGTTGATCAAACCGGCATTGATACCCAGTTCGTCATAACCTGCACCTTTTCCTGAATGTACAAATCCAGCTCCTGCATAAGGAATGAATGAATACAGACGATCTTCTCTATAACCACAAATCATATTGGAAAGATTCAGCATTACATCTCCATGGAAGTTCATCACATTCCACTTTTCTTTGTAGTAGCCATTAGAATACTGTCCTCCGTCTACAAGCGGACCATTAGCATTAGGAGTAGCACCTTTAGCCTGAAGCCCGTTGTAAGCTACACGTAATCCGATACCCGGAGTAAACCACTTACCTACAGCAATGTCAAGTGCCGGAGCAAGACGTTTTCCGAAGTCAGCTTTACCATCATTGTCGCCAAAATACATTTGTGCGCCAACGCCACCACTAATAAACCAGTTAGCACCAAAGCGATTTGTTTCCACTCTATAACTCTTTGCTGCATTTTCTTTTTCTTGTGCAGGCAGACATACTGAGACTGCTGCCAATAAAATAAACAATAAACCCTTTTTCATCTCAATTTATTTTAGTAAATAATATATTTCAATTGTCTTACAGGCTAGATACACAACCCAAATGTTCCACACCTGACTAAGAGACAATAAACGTCATCCTTTCTTCTAAAATTAGTGCAAATATAGATATTTAATATAACACAAACAAAAAAACACGTAAATTTTCATTCATTCATAGAATTTTATAGAGCGATAAAAGTGTAATATAACTTCAGAAGGCATCTGAAGGGGTTTGTTGTGGAAGAATTAAAACAAAAAAATAGTCAGTGATGAAATTAGATCACTGACTATTTCTATTCTTTGTCTATATACTTTAGTTAATATACCAGTTTTACATTGTCAATCCACAGTGTATTTCCCGGAGAACCGATATAGGCTCCTCCATGACTGGACGTGAACTGAAGACACATATGAGTCGGAACATCATTTTCATCTCCCCAGGCCACTTCATGAATAGGCACGCTTTCACCCTTACTGTTCACCGTATAACTTTCAGTCACCTGCAAACGCATCATGTGCGACTTATATTCCGGACGATTCGTGATGTCACCGTACATAATCTCATAGGTCGCATTATTTTTCCAGTCCGTCGAATGATAGTAATAAGTCACCATAGTCCCTATCCGTTTTGCATACACATTTCCATTGGCATCTTCCCAACGTTTTTGCAGAAGCAGGATAGCTGCCGGATAATCTTTTCCGGGAACATCCGTAATCTTGCTGAAACCGGTAGCGCGAATACGGTTCTCCCGGTCGGACATCTTCACTTTATAGTCAAACTGAAGAGCCACCGGCTTTTTGGTAAACGGAATACCGGTCTGCAACATTTTCTGTGGGTTTTTAGTACCCTTAATCGGCTCATGCACTGAACCGGTAAAGACAGAGCCAGCCGCCAACACCGTAATATTAACCAGTCCCAACACTTTCACACTCTCCATGCGCGTATCCAAACGGGCGCAATATCCATCTCCCCGCTTCTCCGGGAATACCGAAGTATTAGTTTTCGTAATACCGGCAACTTTCGCCATCACATTTGAAGTAGCCCAAGGCGATCCGCCCATATTCTTATAAACCTGATCTCCCTTAATTACCGTCGTCGGCCCTATCGCATATACATTCTTTGTATTCCCACCGATAATGCTCGATTCCTTTATCTGACGGTCCACCCATTGATCCATGTCCCCAAAAGGAAGCATTTCAACTTTATGTTGCGCCATCAAAGACAAGGAAGAAATAAATGCAACGAAACCTGTCATCAACAGGCGATGAACGCTTTTCTGAATCATCAATACTTTTCCTTTCTTTTTCTTCTTATAAATTATAATCCCATTGTTTCAAAGCAAAATCCCAGTTCTTTTCTACCAATTGAATCGTACGGTCGTCATATTTATATTTATTCTTCTTATATCCCTTCTTTCCGCCCACATATTTTTCTATATCACTACGTGCTTCGGCAAATCCGGGGATAGAAAGAGACTGATAAATATTCTCCGTCATTCCCATCGCATCCGCTTCGAAATCTTCAAATTTCACTTCCATCAGGTTACCTTCCGGAATAAATTTCTTATCCGATTCATACTTATGATAAAGTTTTGCATAGATAGAAATGATATTTTCCTCTAATTGTTCATTGCTGACATCCTGCAACTTCAACGGTTGAATCGTATTTGTAAAGAAACTGCGTGTAGATTCGAATACGGTATACGGATTACGCATCAGGTAGATAAACTTAGCATTCGGGAACATCTTCACCAGTTCCTTCACCCTTCCGGTATGCGGAGGATTCTTGCTAAGGAATTGAGTTCCCTGGGTATTCCACAAAGAAATCTTAATCAACTTCGTGAACACCTCTTCAAACACCTTCAATTCGGCATCCGTTATATCATCAAACAAAAGATACTTATCGGCATACTCCTGCTGATATTTCGGCAGGAACCAGAAATTATAATATGTATAAGGCATCATGTTCGACAAAGCAAACTCCTCTTCCTGGGGAAGATCCACTGCCAGTTCCATATTATCCGTCGGACGTTTATCCGGCATCAGCCAACTCATATTCTTTTTGAAGAAAGGCTGTCCCCACATCATCAGATGAGGAAATACAGTCTGATAAGTAGTGTTATACCCAAAATGCTTGTCACAAGAGAACACATTATGTACAAATGTAGTTCCACTTCGCCAGTGTCCCAAAATGAACACCGGATCATGTTCCAACGTCTGATTAGCCAGCAACTTCTCGTAACGCCTGTCTTGTAATGACGCCAGTGGAGAAAGCAATCGGCACACAGCCTTCGTCAATCGGTATTTACCTTTGTAGGCTGCATCAATTTCACGACCGGCGGTGATAGCCTTGAATGTCTTCCAGTCGGCACCTACCAATGTATTAATCGGAAGTTTATTAAATTCGAGTAATCCCACTTTATTAATTCGAAATTAAAAATCAAAAATTAAAGACGACAGGATACTGTCATTTTCAGTTTTCAATTTATTATTAAACAATCTATTTTATTAGTCGCACTGCAAGACCCTGACGTTCCAGTTCCTTCACAACTTTCTCTACCGCTTCATAATGTTCCGGAGCAATTCCCAGTTTTGTCATATCCAATAACGGAATATCTTCCGTGTCACTCATATCTTTCATTTCCACGCGGTCAATAATCATACCTACTGCCGAAGTATTATTAGTGATCGGGTCAATCAGGATAAATGAGCCACAAGATTTATTCTTCTTATAAGGATCAAAGAACAATTCCTTAGCCGTAGTCAGCACCACACGGGCAATCTGATTCAACTGCAAAGGCAACGTTTCTTTAGTCAGCTGACCATTCTCCAGAGACAGATGCTCCATCGTATTCACGTCCACCTTATACTTTATCGTATCAATACGCGTACGGCTCAAATTGGTAGTCTGCTTAATAAAGAACGACTTATTTACATCCATCGGTTCTTCATCCATCCAGACCATCATCGCATCAAAGTTACGATCCACCGTCGGCAGATTGTCAGGATGCACCAACATTTCGCCGCGCGACACGTCGATCTCATCCTCCAATGTCAAGGTCACAGACTGCGGTGGGAAAGCGTAATCCAATTCCCCGTCATAAGTCACGATGCTCTTCACCTTAGATGTTTTTCCAGAAGGAAGTGCCATCACCGTATCGCCCTTGCGAACAATACCTGATGCAACTTTACCACAGAATCCCCTGAAATCCAGATTCGGACGAAGCACATACTGAACCGGGAAACGGAAATCCGTAAAATTATGGTCATTGTCAATATGAACCGTTTCAAGAAAATCGAGCAAAGAAATGCCCTTGTACCACGGAGTACGTTCAGACTTATCCACTACATTATCCCCATCCAATGCAGAAAGCGGAATACAGTTGACGTCAGGAATACCTAATGGAGCAACAAACTTCTTATAGTCAGCCACAATCTCGTTAAAACGCTCTTCCGAGAAATCCACCAGGTCCATCTTATTGACAGCCAATACCACATGTTTGATTCCCAACAAAGACACCAGGAAAGTGTGGCGACGAGTCTGGGTAATCACTCCGGTACGGGCATCCACCAGGATAATAGCCAAGTTGGCCGTAGATCCTCCGGTAATCATATTACGGGTATACTGTTCGTGTCCCGGAGTATCCGCGATGATAAACTTACGGCCATTAGTAGAAAAATAGCGATAAGCCACGTCAATCGTAATACCCTGTTCACGTTCAGCCTTCAAACCATCCAGTAATAACGCATAATCAATATGCTCGCCTGCATTTCCTACACGCTTACTATCACGTTCCAGTGCATCCAGTTGATCCTCATACAATTTCTTACTGTCAAACAACAAGCGTCCGATCAACGTAGATTTTCCATCATCTACCGAACCCGCAGTCAACAATCTCAACAAGTCTTTCTGTTCATCCTTGTCCAGAAAAGCTTTTATATCTAATTTATTATCTGCCATTACTAGTTACAATTAAAAGTATCCTTCACGTTTCTTTTGTTCCATACTACCCTCCTGGTCAAAGTCAATCACACGGGTAGTACGTTCACTTTTCGTCGTAGTCATCATTTCCTCCACAATCTCTTCAATCGTAGCAGCTCCACTTTCCACCGCCCCAGTCAGAGGCCAGCAGCCCAACGTACGAAAACGAACCATCTTCATTTCAATCTGGTCACGGTATTTTTCAGGCAAACGGTCATCATCCGCCATAATAATATTGCCATCTAAATTAATCACCGGACGCTCCTTAGCATAATACAGCGGAACGATCGGAATATTCTCCAAGCGAATATACTGCCAAATATCCAATTCAGTCCAGTTGCTAATCGGGAATACGCGGATACTTTCCCCTTTATGCACGCGGGCATTATAAATATCCCACAATTCAGGACGCTGATTCTTCGGGTCCCATTGGTGAAACTTATCCCGGAAAGAGAAAATACGTTCCTTTGCACGTGACTTCTCCTCATCACGACGAGCACCACCAAATGCAGCATCAAACTTATACTTATCCAACGCATGAAGCAAAGCCTGCGTCTTCATCAAGTCCGTATGCACCTT
>OOBR01001792.1_pt1 | contig 10751 bp, 10 predicted proteins | sample 1671281 | NCBI WGS metagenome assembly OOBR01 (sample SAMN06348140, study PRJEB24527) | human gut metagenome | biome: human gut; feature: ankylosing spondylitis patient; material: feces | host: Homo sapiens | place: China | collected 2015-10
TTTTATATAATATGTATATTTGTGCCGTTAAACCTAAAAATATAATACATATATGAAAAACGAGTATCTAATAAGTTCAGCTGTTAATATGTTGAAAATCTGCAAACTTCCTTTTGGAACTTCTTGTAATAACGTCTGTAAATATAACTATCCGTTATTTGTCTAAAACTTTTCTAATTTTTAAATTATTATTTAATGAAAACAAATCTGAATCGCAAGGGCTTTTGCCTGCTTTTTAGCTTGTTCTTGTTGGCTGGTGGTGGAGGCTTGTATGCATCTGACTATCATTCTATGAGCCAAGTGCAAGACAATGTAATCAGTGTTTCCGGTACCGTAAAGGATACCAAAGGAGAACCGCTGATTGGTGTAAGTGTATTGGTAAAGGGTACTACCAACGGTACTGTGACTGACCTAGATGGGAAATTCACATTAAAAGTTTCCGCTGGGGATATTCTTGAGTTTTCTTATATCGGCTATGCTTCACAGTCGGTGACGGTAACTAATGCTAATTCCCTGAATATCACATTAAGTGAAGATACTCAGGCTTTGGATGAGGTGGTTGTTACTGCATTGGGTATTAAAAGAGCAGAAAAGGCTTTAAGTTACAACGTGCAGCAGGTAAAATCAGAAGAACTGGTACGTACTAAAGATGCCAACTTTGTCAATTCTCTTAATGGTAAGATTGCCGGTGTTACTATTAATAAAAGTGCCGGTGGTGCCGGTGGTTCTACGCGTGTAGTAATGCGTGGCGCCAAATCAATCGAAGGTGACAACAGTGCATTGTATGTAGTAGACGGTATACCTTTGTTCAATACGACTTTGGGTACTGGCAATGATGTATTGGGTGAGGGTAGAGCTACTACCGAAGGCATCGCTGACTTTAACCCGGAAGATATAGAGAGTATTTCTGTACTGAGTGGTCCATCAGCTGCTGCATTGTATGGTAGTAGTGCAGCGAATGGAGTTATCCTGATTACTACTAAAAAAGGTAAAGAAGGAAAACTTTCAATCTCTTTCTCCTCTTCTTCCGAGTTCAGCAAAGCTTATATGACCCCCGAGTTCCAGACAACTTATCGGAACAAGAGCGGAATATATGAAAGTTGGGGTGATCTGATGACTACACCTACTTCGTATGATCCTAAGGATGATTTCTTCAATACTGGTACCAATTTTATAAATTCATTGACTTTGACTACCGGTAACAAGAACAATCAGACTTTTGCTTCTATTTCTTCTACGAATTCAAAAGGCATTGTGCCAAACAATGAATATGACAGATTAAACTTCACTATTCGCAATACGTCTACATTCCTCAATGATAAATTACAGTTGGATTTAGGTGCATCTTACGTGAAGCAGACAGACCAAAATATGGTTTCACAAGGACAATATTGGAATCCTGTTATGGCAGCCTATTTGTTCCCGCGTGGGGAAAGTTGGGATGCTATCAGAATTTTTGAACGTGAAAATTCGGCACGTAACATTTCAGAGCAATATTGGCCTATAAGTGAAGGTACTTATGCTTCGCAGAATCCATATTGGACAGCCTACCGTAATGTTGCTCCTAGCGAAAAAAGCCGTTATATGTTCAATGTAGGTCTGACTTATAAAATTTTCGATTGGTTGAATGTTGCTGCCCGTTATCGTATGGATGATTCATACATTGATTTTGAGCGGAAAATATATGCCTCTTCTTATGATGTATTCACTGAAGGTTCCAAAAAAGGCCTTTATGAATACAACCATTATAAAGACCGCCAGGAATATGCGGATTTCATGGTGAATATCAACAAACAAATCAAAGATTTCAGCCTTTCTGCCAATTTAGGTTACAGTTATTCCAATTACTGGGCAGAATTGAGCGGTTATAGAGGTCCGTTGGCATTAATCCCCAATAAATTTACAGCAGGAAACATCAATGCTAGCAAAGCGCGTGTCATTGAAGGTGAAGGTGACAGCCGTGTCCGCAATAATGCGCTTTTCGCCAACCTGGAACTTGGCTACAAGAGTATGTTGTATTTGACTTTGACTGGACGTAATGACTGGAATTCCCGTTTGGTGAATACAAACGAAGAATCATTCTTCTATCCTTCAGTCGGCCTTTCTGCCATTGTTACCGAAATGTTTGATTTACCCGATTTCATTTCATATTTGAAAGTTCGCGGTTCTTATACAGAGGTTGGTTCACCGGTTTCCAGATCAGGTCTGACTCCGGGTACTGTAACTGTACCTATTGAAGGAGGGGCGCTTAAAGAAGACATGATTTACCCTTTTACAGATTTCAAGGCAGAACGTACCCGTTCTTATGAATTTGGTTTAAGTCTTCGTTTATGGAATAAGTTGAGTGCGGAAGTTACTTATTATAAGTCTAACACTTACAATCAGACTTTCTTGGGTGATCTGCCCGAGTCTACCGGTTACAAACAGATTTATTTGCAAGCAGGTAATGTTCAGAACCGTGGCTGGGAAGCTTCTTTGGGGTATAATGACAAATTCGGTGATTTCAGTCTTTCTTCCAGTCTGACTTTCTCGCGTAATATTAATGAAATCAAAGAAATGGTCGAAAACTTCCATACAGACATTACTTCAGAGCCAATCAACATACCGGAAGTAAGAAAAGATAATGGACGTACTTTATTGAAAGTAGGTGGCAGTATACACGACATTTATGCAGATCGATTCTTTAAGAAAGACAGTCAGGGGTTTGTTGAAATCAAGGAAGACGGTTCTTATGGAATGGAAAATACGGACCCTGTTTATTTAGGTCAGGTTGCACCCAAATTCAATATGGGATGGAACAACTCATTTTCTTACAAAGGTTTCGGATTGAGCTTCCTGATCAACGGACGTTTCGGAGGTGTAGTAACTTCTTCTACAGAGGCTATTCTTGACCGCTTCGGTGTTTCTAAAGCTTCTGGTGAAGCTCGTGATTTAGGTGGTGCTTTATTGCCTGGACAAGGGCGTGTAGATGCAGAAAAGTATTACAAAATGATTGGAACCGGAGATTATCATACTTCAGGTTATTATGTATACAGTGCAACCAATATTCGTCTGCAGGAACTGACGTTGAGCTATACATTCCCCAACTCATGGTTTAAGAATGTGTTGAAAGATGTAACAGTTTCATTCACAGCAAACAATCCGTGGATGCTTTATTGCGAAGCTCCTTTCGATCCGGAGTTGACTCCGTCTATAGGAACTTATGGTCAAGGTAACGATTACTTTATGCAACCAAGTGTCAGAAGTTTCGGCTTTGGTATTAAATTAAAATTATAATGCAACAATGAAAAAGATAAATCAATATAAGCTTTTGGTAGCTTTTTGCATATTGCCTTGTTGGGCATCTTGCGATTATGAGGAGGTTAACACCAATCCCTATGAAGTGACTGATGAGGAGGCGAACCGGGATGGTGTGGCTGTTGGTGGTTCTATTATGAGCCTTGCCAGACAAGTTTTTCCGGTGGGTACCCCTGCAAATAAAACAGATATCATTAACGAATATCAGACATCATTTAATGTTTCTGCAGATGTCTGGAGCGGATATTTTAGCCAGAACAACAATTGGTATAGCGGAAGTAACCATCTGACCTACTATTTACAGGATGATTGGACATCGTCTACCTATACCAGTACTTATACCAAGGCATATGCTTCCTGGAAAAAAATAAAAGAAAATGCAGAAGAAACGGGAAATATGGCAAATTATGCTTTAGCACAAATTTTGAAAATATCCTGCTGGCACAAGGCGCTTGAGACATTCGGTCCGATCCCTTATACATATGCAGGCGAAGGCTTGCTTGTTGTGCCGTATGACACTGAACAAGAAGTGTATACTGCCATGTTCAATGATTTGAAAAGCGCTATAACTGAGTTGACTTCACTGGCAAATTCAGGTGCCAAAGTGATGGAAGATTTTGACCTGGTGTACGCAGGAGATCCGGTTAAGTGGGTAAAGTATGCCAATTCACTGATGTTGCGTCTGGCTATGCGTTTGAAATATTGTGCTCCCGATATTGCCAAACAATGGGCGCATGAAGCCTTGAATCATAGTGTAGGAGTGATGACCGCGAAAGATGATGAGGCTAAAATCAGTCCGAATGCCAATTATGCGTTTGACAATAATATTGCTTATTTGGCAAGCAACTATCAGGAGTGCCGTATGGGTACAAGTATGTATGCTTATCTGCAAGGCTATAAAGATCCGCGCATGAGCAAATATTTTACAAGTATCAAACAGGAGAATTCACTGCTGGGATTTGATGGCAATTGGTATGCCCCTGTGCCTCCCGGACATACTATGGGTAAGGGAGAATACACCGATTGCTCTCAGCCTAATATGACGGGAAGCACACCGACTTATTGGATGCGTGCATCGGAAATGTATTTCTTACGCGCTGAAGCCGCTTTGGAATGGCCAGAGTTTGGTGATGCCGAAGCACTATATAAACAAGGCATTCAGATGTCGTTTGACGAAAACGGAGTCTCTACAAGTGTAGATTCTTATATAACAGGAGCAGGCGCACCTGTATTTGTACGGGTTCAATCTCCTAAGAATAGTTATTGGGCTTCAGAACCTACTACAGCTACTCCAGCTTTTGAAGGAAGCCAGGAAGAAAAACTGGAAAAGATCATGATTCAAAAATGGATTGCACTTTATCCCAACGGGCAGGAAGCATGGACTGAGTGGAGAAGGACAGGATATCCTAAGTTGCATCAAGTGCAGGAGAACAGAGGTTCTGCAAATGGTATAACCAAAGATAAAGGCATTCGCCGTATGGTTTATCCGATAAGTTTCTCCCAATCTGCAGAAGATAGAGCCAACTATGAAGATGCTATAAGTAAATTGAAAGATAAAACAGATAAGGCAACCTCCAGATTGTGGTGGGATTGCAGATAAATAATTTAAAAATGTGTATTATGAAAGTACTGAAAAAACTATTATATGCGATTCCCATAGCGGGAATAATATTTGCATCTTGTACGGATGTAGAGAAAATGGAAATTGAACATATTGGCGGTTTCAATACAATGAACAATGAAGAGAGTGAAGCTTATTATGCCGAACTCCGGGCATATAAGGAAACAGCCAGAAACTATGGCCGTCCTGTGGCTTTCGGATGGTTTTCCAACTGGGCACCATCCGGTGTGATAAGGAAGGGGTATTTGACTTCTGTTCCCGACAGTATGGATATCATATCCATGTGGAGTGGTGCTCCGGGAAGATATGAAATTACGGAAGCACAGAAAAAGGATAAAGAGTTTGTTCAGAAAGTAAAAGGCATTAAATTGCTGGAAGTAAGTCTGCTTTCTCATTTGGGTAAAGGAAGGACTCCCGACTGGGTCTATGAAGAAGTGGAGAAGCAGGCCGAAGAAGAAGGGTGGAATGAGAGTAAACTGAACGAAGAAAGAAAAAAAGCACGTTGGAAGTTTTGGGGGTATACCTCCGGAAATCCTGAAGGTGCCGACATGAAAGAGGCATTGGCCAAATACGCTAAAGCGCTTTGCGATTCTTTGTTTGTAAGTGAATGGGACGGTTTTGATATTGACTGGGAACCGACCGGCGGATTTAATGATGCAGATAATACATTGACGTATAGAGGTTATAATGGGTATTCTAACATGGAGTTTCTAATAAAAGAAATGGGTAATTACATCGGTCCGAAAAGCGACCCGGAGGGAAAGGGACATAAATTATTGGTTATTGATGGATATATCAATCATTTTGGTCCTGAGCTTGATGAATATATAGATTATTGGATTACACAGTCATATGGAAATTCCAGCCCAAATTATAGGCCACAGAGTGGTAATTTGAAAAAGTTGATTATTACAGAAAACTTTGAGTCTAGCGCAACAAGTGGTGGGCAGTTGTTGAACCAAGCCCGGTGGATGCCTGAAAACGGCACCACTTACAAAGGTGGGGTAGGAGCTTATCGTTTTGACAATGATTATGGTAATACTCCGGATTATAAGTGGATGCGTCAGGCAATACAAATTAACCAGCAGGTATTCAATGAATGGAAAGCCGCTCAGAACGGGGAAAATACAGAAGGAGAATAACCACTGAAGTAAAAAATTAGATTAAAGATTATCATGAATAAGATTCGATTAAAATACATAGCAGGTTTTGTCATTGGAGCATTGCTTTTCGGTTGCAATGACAGTGAAAGTGACTTGCTGGAAACCAAAGTATACTTTGAAGAAAACAGTGTTACTATTAAAGCCTCGGGTGATGATGTCATTACCCATGATTTGCAGGCGAGACTTTCTTTCAAAAGTTCCTCGCCGACAGAGGTAACTTATGAAATAGGAGGAGCAAGTGCGGTAGAGGCTTTCAATGTCGCACATGGTACAACTTATGAACTGCTCGACCCTTCTCAGGCAAGTCTGGAAGTTACATCGGCCACTATTGAAGCCGGAAAGATATACGCTCCGCAAACCACTGTAAAACTCAGTGGTATGGCAGATATTGCTGAAGGAAAAACTTATCTGTTGCCTGTATGTGTGCGGTCATCTTCTTTGCCTGTCATCGAAGGTTCGGATTTCACTTATCTCGTCATCAGCAAACCGGTAGAAATACGGACTGTAGGTCAGTTCTCCAGCAATTATATCAAGATACCGGTAAGTCCGCTTAGTCCGTTCACATCGGTTACTTATGAAGCTTTGATCTATTTAAATCGTTTTAATTCTAATAACACGATTATGGGAACGGAAGGTATTCTGATCCTCCGTATAGGTGACGAAGCTTTACCAGGCGGACACAATGACTGGATGCAAATTGCCGGAAATAAGCAATTCCATTCTGAACAGGAATTTAAAACCGGTCAATGGTATCATGTTGCATTTACTTATGATCAACCTTCGGGAAAGGCTATACTCTATATTAATGGAGAAAAAGCCTCTGAAAGCAGTTGGGATACTCCAAGTTTCGATTTGTCAAACGGCGGATGTTTTGTTGGAAAAGTAAAAGGCTTTATGTGGGGAGAACGTCCTTTCAATGGATATATGAGTGAAGTCAGATTATGGAGTGTGGCTCGTACGGAAAATCAGATTAAACAAAATATGCTTTCTGTAGATCCCGCATCAGACGGTTTGTTTGCTTATTACAAACTGAATGGAAAAGATTTGACTCAAGAAGGTGGTGTTCCTTACATTAAAGATGCTTCCGGTAATGGAAAGAATGGAGAAACTGATGTCCGTTTCAAAGAATTGGATGAACCGGTTGCTATTAATTGACATCGTACTTCTCTTTGAATATTTTAAGTAATAACACTGTACATTGAGTGTAACTAAGAAAATACGGGATTCAAAAGGAGAGTTCCGTATTTTTTAATATTTTTATTTCTTAAATTTTGTATTGTAATGATAGCTAACAATGAAGAAGTGGAGACTGTTGATCATTTTTCCATGTTATTCAAAAACAATTATTCCAGAGTAAAATATTTTGCTTATGTCTTGCTGAAATCCGAACCTGATGCAGAGGATGTTGCCCAGGAGGTTTTTGCCAGACTTTGGGAAAGACAGAATATTTGGTTGGACAATGAAAGGGAGTTTGACTCATATCTTTTGATTATGACAAGGAATATCGCATTGAACATATACAAGCATGAGCAGGTCAGACAGGAATACATGGAATATCATATGGTGAAATCAGTTTCCTCACAGATAGACTATGATTTTTTCGAAAGATTTCATTATCGGGAGATGCTTGGGATTATCTATTCTGCATTGGCTGCAATTCCCGATCGCAGAAGAAGAGTATTTGAACTCAGTCGTTTTCATGGAAAAAGCCATAAGGAGATAGCTGTCATAATGGGAATCTCTGTTCATACCGTAGAAAGACAAATATATTTAACGCTAACCGAATTAAGAAAGACTATAACGGCATTTGCTTGATTGGAAACAACTATAATATAATACGTATATGATTGCATTGAATCTGAACTGCAATCAGCGATCTATAACATACTTCAGTTAAGGCATTCGGCATACATGTTAAAGCCTTAAAAACTAATTGGGCGTCATCTCGTTTTAGTTGTTTGGAAGTAACTGTAAAAACAGTCCTGTATTCTCCAACTCCATTTTTCACCCACTGAATCTTTTGTTTGTTGATATCATAAAAAGGATCGGAAAGTTGTTTATGGTTGATAAGACCCTGATGAATTGCACTCTTGAAACCTAATGCTAGTAACCACAACTCCGTTCCTGTCTGAAAATTTCCAACCTATATTTTTGTGCATGTTATTTGAGCATTTTTTCGATTAAATTAATTATCATAGTGGAGAACATCAGGTATTAACGGTTTCAAAGATCTTACTTTTTAACAATATCTTACCATCTCTTCTGCTTGTTGCAATGTTTAGTTTTCTTGTTTTCAATCATATATTTTTCCTGTTGCAATATAAATACCTTGTATTATACAATAAATTTTTGTAACTTTAGTTTCTGAAAATATAGTGGAAATCGCTTAAATATTATAATTACCTACTATAAATTTAATATTTTTATTGCTATGTTTCTATTTACCAATAGAACATACTAAATAAAGATCTCTTGCTTTTTTCAAATCCAGATACGACTAAAGGACGTAACCATATAACAATAAAAGCAAGTCTGGATAAAGGACTTACCTGGTTGCCCGAACATCAAATCATACTCAACGAAGCAGAAGGATGGGGATATAGTTGTCTGACAATGATTGATAAAGAAACAATCGGGATTCTATATGAGAGTAGTGTGGCACACATGACTTTTCAGGCGGTGAGATTAACGGATCTGTTAGAAATAAAACTATCTGACATAATAAAAAAATTGAAGTTATAGATGTGTCGTAGTGTGCAGAACGATATACTTTGTTTATTTGTAATTTGTTTTTCTTGTTAATATAAAATCTTATCCCACCTTTTTACCATTCCTTCATCAGGAATATAAGGAACTTACTCCTTTGAAATAGTAAAAAAATAAAGGAAGGTGGCTTTTTACACTATCTTTTTTTTAATATCATAATGCCCCATTTAGAATACGGTTTGTGTACATTTATTTTATTGTTAACACAATTATTTTTATATTACGGTCCTGTTATAAAAAAGAAGTGATATGGATAAAATTGATATCTTTATAGAAGAACTAGCTCAGGCTGAGTCAAACTCTACTTTAACTAATGTATATGCAGGTTCTTCATTACAAAATGAAATATGTAGGTATAATTTGTCACTATATTTTCATTATATGTTAAAAATAATAGTCACGTCATTTTAGTGAGAGAGGCTCCTAGTTATAGAGGGTGTAGATTATTCGGTATTCCATTTACTTGTGAAGATATGTTTACCCAAGAGTGGCTTCCTGACTTGATGGGAATAAATTTAGGTTATAGAATATTTTCAAAAGATAAGCCTGAGCGTGAATTGTCTGCTCTAACGGTGTGGCCTAAGCTAAAAGAATGGTATAATCAATATGGAACAGTACCGTTATTATGGAATATTTGTCCTTTTCATCCTCATAAAGAAAATAATGATAAAAGTAACAGAACACCTTATGTACAAGAAATAATGGCGGGGAAAGAATTTCTAATAAAATTACTGGATTTATTTGAAATTAAACATATTGGTTCAATTGGGAGAAAAGCAGAAAAAGCAATAAAAGGAATGAAGCATGAGACTTTTTATTTGAGGCATCCGGCTCATAACGGCAGTAATGTTTTTGGAAAGAACATAGAACAGTTTATGTATCTTGTGAATGATAAATAGAACAACTATATTGATAAACTATGGAAAAAATATATTCTATGCCAGCTATAGAAAATAGCGAAAGTGAGATTTTAATTTTAGGCACCATACCTGGAGGTGAGTCTTTAAAATATCAGCAATATTATCAGAATAAAGATAATTTATTTGGGGATATCATGTTTAGAATTTGTGACCCTAATTGGCCTTTTTTTGAAGAAGTTTATGCTATTCCTTATGAAAAGAGAAAACAGTTATTGTTAGATAATAAAATCTCTTTATGGGATATTCTTGAATCTTGTGAACGTGATGGAAATAGTGATAGGACTATTAAAAATGAGCAATTGAATGATTTAGAAACATATCTGAAGTTACCACCCCAAGATTAGAAAAATTTGCTTTAATGGACAAAAGGCATATAGCTATTATAAGAAAATGGTATATAATTTGCCACAGAAAATCCATCCAATAGAATTGTATTCTACTAGCCCAAGTAGTTCTGTTAATTCTTTGGCAATATTAAAACAATGGAGAAATGCAATAAAAGAGATATAATGAGAAATGAGAATAAAGGAAGGTAGCTTTTGAAATCGCTTGTAACATGAAATCCGCCAATATCCCCATCGAGTCCATCATGCAGTTTACCAAACTCTCCAGAGAGGAATTTGAAAAATTATAATGCCTGGATAGACTTTTACTCCAGTCGACAATTTAGCTTGCTTCTGATTTATGCGTACTATCAAATAAATGTTAATTGGCCTCTTACTTTTAGGTTGGCATAGATTAAAACTAGCTTTTACAATTTCATTAATGAATACCTGTCCTGCCATAGCCTTGTTCTTTGAATTGGTTCTTTAATTTGGTTCTTAAATTCCGTTCTTTGAGGACTGAATATGAGACAATATGTACTCTATAAACAAACTGACAAGCCTCTTAGGAATACCCAAACAAATATTAGGTAGTTTGGGACAAATCACGTAAATTTGTGCCTCGAATTAGAAATAACAGTATAAATCACTATAAATAAAA
>OOBR01001803.1_pt1 | contig 10656 bp, 10 predicted proteins | sample 1671281 | NCBI WGS metagenome assembly OOBR01 (sample SAMN06348140, study PRJEB24527) | human gut metagenome | biome: human gut; feature: ankylosing spondylitis patient; material: feces | host: Homo sapiens | place: China | collected 2015-10
CATAACACATACAAGGCTCATTTGCATTAGATTGCGTCCAATTTGTCAATAACCTGTTCAAACTGTCGGCGTTTAATCTGTATGCGGTTGCCATTCATAATGAGCCAGCCAGCGTCCTTGTTTTCCTCTGCCAAGCGTCTTAACTTGTTTTCTCCGATACGGAAATACTTTGACGCTTCTTCAATGGTAAGGGTATATTTTTCCCATACGGGAATATCCTGTGCATTACTCATAAAACACCCCCTCACTTTCGATTACATCTGCTATATCCGTACACATCTGTTCTACAAGCATTTCCTGTTTTTCGGAAAGGTGGGTACATTCATCAATCATTTTCATGTAGTTTGAGCCTGTCAGCCTGTCGATTTCCTCTATCATCACGATTGACGGCATGACCTGTCTTTCCAGCCATTGCAGAGTGCGTTCCATATTGACAGGTACGGGGTTCATTTCAAAAGGTAAACTGTCATGGGAAATGAATATCTCCCACAGCGGATAATCGGGAAATTGCACAAAATCAGTAATAAGGTAAAACACCAACCCATGAGGGTTATATGTCAATAACAATTCCTCAACTGCCTGTACTGCCTTTTTATCACGCAGACGAATTTCAAAACGGTTGATAATATCCGTATGTTTCTTTTTGGTTGCCTGTTCCTTTTGTTTTTCATACAGGCAGAAATATTTTGTGCTTGCCTTTGAGCCGATATAAAGGGTACTTGCTAAATTACGGTTTTTTCCGCTTAGTTTTCCACCTTGTACATTTTCATAGTTTTTACAGCGACAATCCGCACCGCCATTTTTGTATTTTTCAGACAAAACGGGAATATCCAGCAGACCGCACATATCATTGATTGCCAAGTCAAAACGTCGGATAACACCGCCACAGTCAAGACAGCGGTTTAAAAATGAATACCAATCCCTGTTCTGTGCCTGTAAGACATATTCCATGTTGCGTGAGCCTGCCCCTTTTAATTCTAAAAATACACCCATGTGTTCATCATCAGAAGCCATGACCTTGATTTCCCCGTAGGCATAATGCTCCTTATAGCCATAATACCCATAGTCATAATGGATAAAATAGTCCGCTTTCATGCCAAGCACCTTTCGGATAACTTCTAATGCGTCAGTCGTTGGAAAACGGACAGACAGATAATCAACGAGCAGATAAAAAGGCTTATCACAGACATAGTAATTCAGACAACGCAGGATAATGTTCTGTGTTTCTTTACTTGCGTTGGCTTTTCCGTTCTCAAAGCGGTTGATACTATATCTTGATACATGGGTAAGACTTGCAAGTTCTCCTTGTGAAAGACCGCTTGCAAGACGTTTGTTCTTCATTTCAAGTGCAAATTCTAAATTGTTCATTGTATTCCTCCAATCCCACAACAGCCTTGAAATACCTGTAAACCACTATTCAAAAGAATGTGAAATTACTATCTTCTTAAAACTTCTCATTACTACTCACAGGTTTGGGGTTGTATGGTTTTTGACTTGTCTTTTGTGAAATAGTGCCCCCCTGTTAGATAACGGGGGCACAGTCAAGGCTCGCAGGCTCGCCAGCCGACAAAGCATTTCTTCCCCTTGACACAAGGTGTCATGGCGGTAAGCCTGAGAGGCTTCCGCCACCGTGTCAGAAATACTTTGTCAGCAAGTCCTGTTTTGCCTTTTCTAACAAGTTCCATTTCAACCAATATTCATATCTACGGGTTTAATCAGATGGGTATTTCTTTTTGAATGTTTTTGTATTTCATTCTATTGTGCTTATTCACTCACAATAGCATAGTAATTCTTATATGCTTATTTGTCAATATCTTTTTTTGTCTTTACAAATCATATTAAGCATGATAGACTTATAACAGTGAAGATATAACGAGATATGGAGGGTTGTGCAATGAAAATAAGCCATTTAGGAAATAATATACAGACCATAAGAAAATTTAGGGGAATGAAACAACAGGAACTTGCGGACAAAATCGGTATCAATATGCAGAGCCTTTCCAAGATTGAAAGAGGGTTGAACTATCCTGCTTATGAAACGCTGGAAAAGATAATGGAAGTGCTGGACGTAACGCCGAATGAATTATTATCGGGAGAATGGAAGTATGTCAATCAGTCTGAAAAAGAAGTCTGTCAGTTTTTAAGAACAGAAGAACGTCTAAATGCAGAACTGAAACACGGACACTATGATAACTTCTTTGACAGCGAGGAAGAATGGCTGGAATATGAGTTGGAAAAGTTACGGGAATACATTACAGACTATATCAACGGGAAAAGCATTGAAGCGTCCGACCTTTACCCAATCAAAGAATTTATCCAGCATTTGAAGTTTCAAAAATTACTAGACCGCTATGATGATTTATACAGTATGGATATGTTTGGGGAAAGCATAGAGGGACATAAATATAGGACACCTTATCAAGTCGTGAAAATGATAAATCCGAACTCAAAAGAGGATATGGAACTGTTACGGGAAGTATTAAGGAATAACCATTTTGATGATGAGGACGAGTAATCTTTTTCCTCTTGCGAGAAGATACAGCAAACAAAAAGCCCGATCAAGAGTGCAAAGCACCACCAATGGTGGCAAGCTCTTGACAGGGCTTTTTCTTTTCTGTTGTGGGTACTCAAGAGGAAAAAAGGAAAAGTGTGATGTCTCAATTTTTTTATCTTGCACGCATAAAAAGATTGAAAGAGGTGTTTGTTTCCAGTATAATGTTTTTTGTATAGAAGCAAGGATTGAATTTTTTTGAAAGAAAGGGTTGACAGTCATGTTCACACATTGTTACGCTTGCGACAGACAGACAGACAGACAGACAGACAAGTAAATTCTGCCCTTTTTTCAATTCTATCAATAATAAACAGAACGCACAGATTATCCAGTTATAAGGGGGAGTTTGTGCGTTTTTCTATGCAAAGAATTTATGAAAAATAAGGAGTGAACAAACTATGAAGAAAAAACAAGTCCTTGCAGTAAGTTCCGCATTGATGATTGGAACAACAACTGCACTTACAGGGCTTCCTACTCCTGTCATGGCACAGGAAAACACAGAAGTTGTGCAGGAAGCCGTTGTAGAAGAAAACAAGACAGAGCAAGTTCCTGTGGAACAGAAAACAGAAAACGCAGAAGTACAAGAGAATATAACAGACAAGGAACAGGAAGAAACTGCTGAAAATGCAGAAACTTTAAAAGAAGAAAGTACAAAACAGGAAACACCTGCAACACCAGAAAAAGAAGTGGTTACCGAAGATAAGACCGTTGAAGCAAGCAAAAATACAGAAGTAAAAGCTGGAAGCATTGCTATTGATGAAGCACATTTTCCAGACAAAGTATTTAGAGAACAAATCATTGCAGAATTTGATAAAGACGGCGATAGTGTGTTATCTGTTGATGAAATATCAAAAGCCCAATTCTTAAACTTGCATGATATGAAAACGATATCTTCATTAGAGGGTATTCAATATCTAACAAATTTGCAGTCTTTAGATGTTTCTACGACTTCTGTTTCAGACTTAAGTCCGGTTAAAAACTCATCTTTAAAAAGATTAGATTGTCGTTCTTCAAAAGTAAGAAGCGTTGATTTAACACGTTATCCGAATTTGGAAGCTTTCGTTTGCGATAATACATCAATTAACAGTCTTGATGTATCTAAGAATGAAAAATTGAATACGTTATTTGCAGATAGTACCTCTATTTCCAATTTAGATGTAACAAACAATCCTAACTTAGAACAACTATCTTGTAGCAATACAGGATTAATGGAACTTGATGTCACACATAATCCGCAATTAGTCACTTTAGATATAGGAGATACAAAAGTAAAAACACTTGATATAAGTAAGAACCCTAATTTGAAACAACTATCATGTTATATGACAAATATAGCTGAATTAGATGTAACAAAAAACACAAAACTGACACGCCTTTTTTGTCATGATACAACTATTAAAAAATTAGATTTAAGCAATAATTTAGAACTTGAAATGCTACGTTGCGGTGAAATTTTTGAACAAGGGATAAGAGGTCTTGATATAAGTAAAAACACAAAAATTAAAAAATTAATTTGCGATGATTTATACTGGTTAAATGTCGGAGAGAATAAAGTTCTTGAAAATAATCATGCTTTTGTAGGCAACGGTTATATTGATATTAAAGGGAATAAAATCGACTTAAAAAAAGATGTTGAACAAGGAATAGATATTTCAAAAGTAAAAGTTACTGCAAATGGAACTTTAGATAAAGATACAGGAATTATAACGGTAGATGATGTAAAAAAACCAGTTACTTATGAGTATGATTGCGGTACTTATAAAGACGGAAACGTTGTTTTAAAAGTAGAATTATCGTTAAACTCACAAGGAGAAGATAATACAGCACCAACTATTTCTGCAAATGATGTTACATTGAATGTAGGCGATACTTTCGACCCATTGGCAAATGTAACAGCAACAGATAAAGAGGACGGAACTATCACTTTGACAAAAGATAATATTGTTGCAAATGATGTAGATACTTCTAAGGCTGGTACTTACCATGTGACTTATAAAGTAACAGATAAAAACGGAGCTTCTGCTAAAAAAACGATTACTGTAACTGTGAAACAAAATACAGGCGACCTTAACTCTGCTCCAATCATTTCAGCAAATGATGTTACATTGAATGTAGGCGATACGTTCGACCCATTGGCAAATGTGACAGCAACAGATAAAGAGGACGGAACGATTATTTTAACAAAAGATAACATTATTGCAAATGATGTAGATACTTCTAAGGCTGGCACTTATCATGTAACTTTCCGTGTAGTAGATAAAAATGGTGCAATTACTGAAAAAACAATTACAGTTACCGTAAAAGAAAAAGTAACAAATAAACCTGTAAGTCCACAACAGCCACAGAAACCGAGCAAGCCAACTACTCCAACAAAGCCTAGCGGACAAAAGAACCCTGTAAAAACAGGTGATATGACAAACGTAGGATTGTTTACTTCTATGTTTGCTGGTTCAACCGGTGTATTAGCTGTTTTATTAACGACAAAAACATACCCAGGAGGACTTTTACATGACCCAAGTACATTTTACACTGAAAAGCGAAGAGATTCAAAGCATTATTGAATATTCTGTAAAGGATGACGTTTCTAAAAATATTTTAACAACGGTATTTAATCAACTAATGGAAAATCAACGAACAGAATATATTCAAGCAAAAGAATATGAACGAACAGAAAACCGACAAAGTCAACGAAATGGCTATTATGAGCGCAGCTTTACGACACGTGTAGGCACGCTAGAATTAAAAGTACCCAGAACACGTGATGGCCATTTTTCACCCACAGTGTTTGAACGTTATCAACGAAACGAAAAAGCCCTCATGGCTTCAATGTTGGAAATGTATGTATCAGGCGTTTCAACTCGTAAAGTATCAAAAATTGTGGAAGAACTTTGTGGTAAATCCGTCTCTAAGTCCTTCGTTTCTAGCTTAACAGAACAGCTAGAACCTATGGTTAACGAGTGGCAGAATCGTTTATTATCAGAAAAAAATTATCCTTACTTAATGACCGATGTACTCTATATAAAAGTACGAGAAGAAAATCGAGTACTCTCAAAAAGCTGTCATATAGCGATTGGAATAACCAAAGATGGCGACCGTGAAATTATCGGCTTCATGATTCAAAGTGGCGAAAGCGAAGAGACCTGGACAACATTTTTTGAATACCTAAAAGAACGCGGTTTACAAGGTACGGAACTCGTTATTTCTGATGCGCACAAAGGATTAGTCTCTGCCATTAGAAAATCCTTCACCAACGTAAGTTGGCAAAGATGCCAAGTTCACTTCCTAAGAAATATCTTTACCACCATTCCTAAAAAAAATTCAAAATCTTTCAGAGAAGCTGTTAAAGGAATTTTTAAGTTCACAGATATTAACTTAGCGCGTGAGGCTAAAAATCGATTGATTCATGATTATATCGATCAACCAAAATATTCAAAAGCTTGCGCATCATTGGATGATGGATTCGAAGACGCCTTTCAATATACCGTACAAGGAAATTCCCACAATCGACTAAAGAGTACCAATCTAATTGAACGACTGAATCAAGAAGTACGCAGAAGAGAAAAGATTATTCGCATCTTCCCCAATCAAACATCAGCCAATCGCTTAATTGGAGCCGTTCTTATGGACCTACATGATGAATGGATTTATTCTTCAAGAAAATACATCAATTTTGATAAGTAGAAATGGTAAAAACATTGTATAGCATTTTACACAGGAGTCTGGACTTGACTCACTTCCTTTATTATTTTTCATTTTTTTAAACTATTTAATACTAATGTCTTTTATAATAGCTTTTCATATATTATATAATCAATCTTTATAAGTCCTTTTATAAATTTCTTTTCTACCATTTTCGATAAATTCCTGTTTAATATTTTTAATTCCATAAACAATAGTTTCAATAGGATAATATTCTTCAACTATATCTTGATATTCTTTTGCTTTCTCAATATCTATATTTCCATACATTCTTAATATATCTTCTCCAAAATTTGTTCCTATTTCTTCTTCACTATCTTCAAGTAAGTATATAAAATCACAATATTCATCTATAATTCCAGAATCTCCAAAATCAATTATTCCAGTTAATCTATTATTGCCATCTAACAATAGATGATTACAACTAAAATCATTATGGCATAAACACTTTTTACCCTCAAAAACTGTTGTTGCATTTAGTCTTTCCATAAAACTTTCTATATAATCTTTTTCTATATCAGTTAAATCATTATAAATAGTTTCACGCAACAATATATACTCTTCTAATACATTTTGTTTATTATCAATAGTACATTCACTAATATCTGTATAATCTAAACCGTGCATTTGTCTTAAAAAACTGGCAATATCTCGTTTTAACAAATTTTGTTCTTCTTCTGACATAGTAGAATAAATTTCTGGTGTTAAAAAAGTTCCTTTAATTTCTTTATAACCTAGTATAGATAATTCATCACTAATATACGAATATTCAATATTAGGAATTTTTACATTAGTTTCTAAATTTGTATTTAAAAAATTATATATTGCTTTTTCTTTTGCATAACCTTTTTTCTTATTAGTACTAAATTTTGTTTTAAAAATGTATTCATTATTAACTAAATATGCCACACTATCATAACCACTACCGATTATTTCAATACTATCTACTTTGAAATTATCAAAGTAATGCTCAATTAAATATTTCATTGCCTTAACATTTGTGGCATTATCATCATATCTATATTCCATTAAATAACAATCTTCTTTTTTGCCCTCGTGTAATTCATGTTCTGGCAAATCTTCAATAATTCTAAAACCAGATTTTTGGTATGCCCTTATTGCTCTTGGATTATTTTTATGAGGGTCTAAAATAACTGCATTAGCATTTCTTTCTTTTTTCAAAAATTCAAAAATCAATTTAATATATCTTGTACCAATTCCTTTACTCCAATAATTTGGCTCTCCTATAAATTGATCCATACCATAGACTATCTCATCAGTTTTTGGATAATGATAATCAGTATATAACTCATCATACATTTTATATATTTGTCCATATCCAATAGGAACATTGTTATATTCAATAATTACTCTAAAAACTTCATCTTCCCAAGGCTCTGTATAATGTTTTTTTAATGATTCTAATGTATATTTTTTATCTCTACCACCATAAAATTCTAATACTCTTTCATCAGTTAACCATTTTAACATCAAAGGAAAATCATCATCTATTAAAGTTCTTATACATATTTCATTTTCAACTATATTCATTTATTTATCACCTTTTTCATAATCATATACATATACTATTTCATCTTTATAATCATTTTTACCACCTAATTTTTCATATACATGGCAAGCTCTAGGATTACCTTTATCAGTTATTAAAAACATTTCAGAACAACCAATCTCTTTAGAATATTCCTTAATAAAAGATAATAATTTTGAACCATAACCTTTGTCTTGATAGTTAGGTAACATTCCTATTGAGTGTAAATAAAACATTGTTTTTCCATCAGGTCTTAAAAGTGTATAGCAATATGCAAATCCTATAATTTTATTATTTTCTTTAGCTATAAACCCAAATGAACTGGTATCATTAAGAAATCCTTTTAAATTATCAATATCAAAAACCATATTATCATCAATTAAAACTTCTTCCATTTTCAGCCTGTATCATAGCTAAACAAATCGAGTTGTGTGTCCGTTTTTGGGCGTTCTGCTAGCTTGTTTAAAGTCTCTTGAATGAATGTATGTTCTAAGTCAAAAAACTCTGACAGCGCCTTTATATAGCTTTCTTTTTCTTCTTTTTTTACTTTAATGATCGATAGCAACAATGATTTAACACTAGCAAGTTGAATGCCACCATTTCTTCCTGGTTTAATCTTAAAGAAAATTTCCTGATTCGCCTTCAGTACCTTCAGCAATTTATCTAATGTCCGCTCAGGAATGCCTAGCGCTTCTCTAATCTCTTTTTTAGTCGTCACCAAATAAGGCTTGTATACATCACTTTTTTCGCTAATATAAGCCATTAAATCTTCTTTCCATTCTGACAAATGAACACGTTGACGTTCACTTCTTTTTTTCTTGAATTTAAACCACCCTTGACGGACAAATAAATCTTTACTGGTTAAATCACTTGATACCCAAGCTTTGCAAAGAATGGTAATGTATTCCCTATTAGCCCCTTGATAGTTTTCTGAATAGGCACTTCTAACAAGTTTAATCACTTCTTTTTCTTCTAAGGGTTGATCTAATCGATTATTAAACTCAAACATATTATATTCGCACGTTTCGATTGAATAGCCTGAACTAAAGTAGGCTAAAGAGAGGGTAAACATGACGTTATTACGCCCTATTAAACCCTTTTCTCCTGAAAATTTCGTTTCGTGCAATAAGAGATTAAACCAGGGTTCATCTACTTGTTTTTTGCCTTCTGTACCGCTTAAAACCGTTAGACTTGAACGAGTAAAGCCCTTATTATCTGTTTGTTTGAAAGACCAATCTTGCCATTCTTTGAAAGAATAACGGTAATTGGGATCAAAAAATTCTACATTGTCCGTTCTTGGTATACGAGCAATCCCAAAATGATTGCACGTTAGATCAACTGGCAAAGACTTTCCAAAATATTCTCGGATATTTTGCGAGATTATTTTGGCTGCTTTGACAGATTTAAATTCTGATTTTGAAGTCACATAAACTGGCGTTTCTAAAACAAAATATGCTTGATAACCTTTATCAGATTTGATAATTAACGTAGGCATAAAACCTAAATCAATAGCTGTTGTTAAAATATCGCTTGCTGAAATAGTTTCTTTTGCCGTGTGAATATCAAAATCAATAAAGAAGGTATTGATTTGTCTTAAATTGTTTTCAGAATGTCCTTTCGTGTATGAACGGTTTTCGTCTGCATACGTACCATAACGATAAACGTTTGGTGTCCAATGCGTAAATGTATCTTGATTTTCGTGAATCGCTTCTTCGGAAGTCAGAACAACGCCACGTCCGCCAATCATGCTTTTTTTTGAGCGATACGCAAAAATAGCCCCTTTGCTTTTACCTGGCTTGGTAGTGATTGAGCGAATTTTACTATTTTTAAATTTGTACTTTAACAAGCCGTCATGAAGCACAGTTTCTACAACAAAAGGGATATTCATTCAGCTGTTCTCCTTTCTTACGAAAATTAATTAGTTAGAAGCTACGATCAAAGTTGAATCACAACAAAAAAGGCAATCAACTAAGTTTTTCTTAATTGATTGCCTGGTATCTTCTTAAAGACTTGAAATTCCCTCAAAAACCCGATATAATGGGTTTACAGATATTTAAGTATCTGATTAATAAAGTAATTAAATACTTTACCAAATTTCGGGTCTCGACTTCTTTAATTGATTGGTGGTAATCAATTAAGGCTCGCAACTTATTTTCTTGGCGGAAAATAAGTTGGTCGTGGCTCTTTTTTTGTTGTGATTCAACTTTGATCGTAAAAAAATAAGCAACAATTTCGTTAAATATATTAACGACAATCATTGCTTCTCTTCTTCTATTTGCAACTCTACTTGTTCTAATTCATTAGGAATTAAGTCAATAACTAAGGTTGAGTTTGTCAATTCTGCAATTCGTTCCAATGTTTTTAATGTCGGATCTGATTTTCCTGATTCAATCAATGAATAATTTGATCTACTCATTTCTAATTCTTGGGAGAATTTTTCTTTTGATTTGGTACCTCTCATCTTTTTTAAGCTTTCTCTAAATGCTAGTTCCAAGTTTCTCCCTCCTGTTTATGTAAATATTTTGCACGTTTTCCATTTAATTATATCGTTACACCTTGTAAATCACAAGTGATTAATCACAAATCACTTGTGATTAGTGATTGTTATTGGTGTTGCCTAGAACGATTCTAAGCACATGTTTAATTTTAAAGTGGGCAATTATCTTTAAAATGTCCTACAATGATTCAATAAAAGCATGGCTGCTAGTGAAACTTGCGACCATGCTTTTAAAAATACTTAATGGGGTCCCGAGCGCTTTAGCTCCTTGGAAGCTGTCAGTAGTATACCTAATAATTTATCTACATTCCCTTTAGTAACGTGTAACTTTCCAAATTTAAAAAAGCGACTCATAGAATT
>OOBR01001813.1_pt1 | contig 10567 bp, 10 predicted proteins | sample 1671281 | NCBI WGS metagenome assembly OOBR01 (sample SAMN06348140, study PRJEB24527) | human gut metagenome | biome: human gut; feature: ankylosing spondylitis patient; material: feces | host: Homo sapiens | place: China | collected 2015-10
TTGCAACAGAAGAACGCTTTCCATACGCTTCAAGAGTCTCTCTTTCATCCCAGGAGTTTCTCTTCATCATCTCGACATTTTTTCCTTTTGCACGAAATGACCTCGCAAGAGAAATTGCCCACTGTTCCGTTGCATCCGTATAAACAAGCAGATTGCGGTGTCCTGTCTCTACTTTGATCTTCTGACGATCCAGTGCACTCATAAGTTCATCCAGAATGATTGCGAATCCGATCGACGGTGTCTTCTTTCCAAACTTCTCAAGAAGGTGGTCGTAACGTCCTCCACGCACAACTGCATCTCCTGTTCCATAAGTATAGGCACGGAAAATGATTCCTGTATAATATCCATAACTTCCGCTCATGCTCAGATCAAAAGTTACATGATCCTCTACTCCATAAATCTTCAGCAGATCATAAATCTGGCGAAGACGTTCTACCGCAAGTCTTGCTGCTTCACCCGGAGCAATGCGTCCTGCATCTGCAAGGATCTCCGGTCCACCTGTCAGTTCCGGAAGCTGATGAAACGCTTCTTTCACCTGATCGGCAATCTCATAATGATCGAGAATCTCTTCCACACCAAAGAAGTTTCTGTTCGCAATCAATGTACGGATCTCTTCTTTTTGTTCGTCTTCCAGATTCGTTGCCTCGAAAAGACTCTGAATAAAATCAACATGTCCGATACTTACCTGGAATTCCTTTAGTCCGGTTTTCTTAAGTCCGTCCACAACCATTGCGAGCATTTCTGCATCTGCCTCGATAGAATCCACACCGATCAGCTCTGCACCAAGCTGTGTATTTTCTTTCAGGCGTCCACGATAACTGGAATGATTGATAAATGTATTTCCGGCATAACACAGACGAATTGGGAAATTCTCTGTCTCAAACAGTGTTGCCACTGCTCTTGCAATGGACGGTGTAATATCCGGGCGCAACGCCAGAATATTCCCCTCTCTATCAAAGAATTTATAAAGATCTCTGATCGATGTCGAACCGATTTCCTTGCGGAATACATCAAAATATTCAAATGTCGGTGTCTGTATGTCCTGATATCCATATAAATGCAATACAGTATTCAGCTTTTTCTGCAATGCCAGTTTAATGGCACATTCTCTATTATAAATATCCCGAACGCCTTCCGGGGTATGTAACTTCTGCTCCATGTCTCGTTCACCTTCCTGTCTTTTCTTGGTTTTTCACTTTAGTGTGCTACCACGTTAAAACCTGTTTGTAATTATACGGACTTTGTAGGATTCTGTCAATCCCTCGTTTCCAAATCTTTCTGAATTAAATCCAGATACGGCACAAAATAGCCATTTTTCAGTTGAAAAAACCATTCAGGATCTAATTCTTCCAGCCGGACACTCTTGCGTCCCCCACTCTGCGCGCGGTCCCAGAACTTACGGATCTGTGTATACTGCATATAATAAAGCTCATTTCTTGCTGTATAATAGATCAGAAAAAAAGCAATCCCGCCCTGCCGTTCAAACTTTTCCATAAAGTTCATCTGATGCTCATGTACATTCTGAAGTGGGAAGGTATCTACATTACACTCTTTCGCATCAAAACAGACCGGGATTCCCTGCACTGCTCCGATATAGTCTACCGTACTTGCTTTGTCGAAATACGCAAGTGTAATCTGTCTGTGGTCTTTATCCATACGTACCGGAGTAATCGGTGTCGGGATTTTCTGCATCAGTGCAAGTCCCATCTCACTGTATCTTTCATTCGAATGATTGATAAATTCCTCCAGTGTCGAACCTCTAAGTCCTCTCGAGTTCCATGTTGCCATCTCACATCACTCCCTGTGCTTTACAGATTTGTTCAAATAAGGCCGGGACAGGTGCTTTGAGGATCTTTCCTGAAAGCTGTTTGATATCTCCCTCGCAGTTCTCCGGGAATTCCAGACGGTAAGCATGCAGAAGCTGGGAACGAAGTCCGTATTCCTTTTTCAAAGCATCGTTAAATGACCGGTTCCCGTATTTGTAATCCCCTGCGATCGGATGCCCAATGGATGCCAGATGTGCACGGATCTGGTGTGTCTTACCGGTGATCAGATGCACTTCAAGAAGTGTTGTTTCTCTATTTCGTGCAAGCACTTTGTATTCTGTATGGATTGCTGATGCCTCTTTCCCATCTTTTGTCTGTTCAGCCGGCTTTTTCTGACTCACCGTAACTTTATTTGTCTTTTCATTCTTGACGAGATAACCATGAATCCTCTGATTCTCTTTTACCTGCCCTTTTACTAGGCAAAGATAATATTTCTTAAGTGTACGGTCACGGAACATCTCGCTTAATCCCTGTAATGCCTGCAGTGTTTTTCCTGCTGCCACAATTCCGCTTGTATTTCTGTCTAAACGGTTACAGACAGATGGATGAAATGTATGCAGTTCTTCTTCCGTGATTTTCCCATTTTCCAACAGATAATCAATAAAATACTCCACAAGAGAAGTATCCGTCGGGGATGCCTTCTGGGAGAGCATTCCGACCGGTTTATTGATAAATACAGCAGCCTCATCTTCATATAAGATATCTAACTGTACCTTCTTTCCCGCTGTCTGTTTTCTTGCAGAGGACGCTTTTTTCTTCGAAAACTGTGAATGATCGATAAAGTCAATCGTCTCTTCCGCAAGAAATAACTTAATCACATCCCCCTGTTTCAGCTGTTCATTTCCAACTGCTTTTTTTCCATTCAGGGTAATATTCTTTTTTCTCATCATCTTATAGAAAAAACTTTTTGGCGCTTTATTGAGATACTTTGCAAGGAATTTATCCATGCGCTGTCCTGCCTCATTTTTCTGGATGCTGATCTCTCTCATCGTCTTTTCCTCTTTACATTGATATATTCAGAATAAGATTACGGATTTCCTGTTCTCTTGCTTTCGTATCTTCCTGCTCTACTACAGCAATATTTTCAAGTCCCTCCACGCGGGCCAGAAACGGTGTATACTGATTTAAGATCTTAACAGTAAAACCTGTGTACTGATTCTGCGCAAGGATTGTCTTGATATGCTTTCCAAGTTCATCTGTATTTACTTTCTCATAATGTGTGTATCCGTAAATGTTGTGTCCCGAAATTACGATACAGTCTGTTGGCATGATATGCTCTTTGCTTGTAATTATAAGATCATAACAAACTGTTAAATGTTTTGATTTTCCTGCGATTTCCTTCGCCTGTGACAGTTCAATTGATTGATATGGATAACGTGCGATCACACCTACAAGTGCCTTTGATGCCGGAAGACATCCAAGGATAGCAACAACTGTCAGAAGATTCAGCCTCGTATGTGTCTGCCAGTAACCAAGAGCAAAAATTGCCAGAACGATTGCAAAATAAATAACCGTTCTTAAAATCTCCACTTTTCTTTTATAATTCAAATAACCTGGTTTTCCTTTTTGTATTTTCTTCATTTTTCATCCTATTCTAAATTCATATTTGCTGCATACGCACGAGAAATCCATGCGGCAGCAGTTTTGTTCCAAAGTAAGTTAATTTCATTGGGATTCCATAAACGGAGACTGATTTCCCGGATCTGCAGTCCTTCAACGCCTGATGAACCACTCTGTCTGCCTTCGCCATTGTCAGTTTCTTCAAGATATTCTGCGGTTTCCCGGAAAACTTGAAAAACTCTGTATCAACCGGACCCGGGCAGACTGCTGTGACGACAATTCCTTTTTTTCTCAATTCTTCTCCCAATGATCTGGAGAAGCTTAAGACATAGGACTTCGTTGCCGCATATACTGAGAAATACGGTTGTGGGCAAAATGCAGATGCGGACGCAAGATTGACGATCCTGCTGCCAGCACGCAGAAATGGCAGACACAGCAATGTCATTCTTGTAAGAGACCGGCAGTTTACATCCACCATATCTGTCTGGATCCGGAATTTTTCAGACAAAATCTCTTCTACACTTCCTGACTTGCCAAATCCTGCTGAATTCACAAGCATTCGTAAATCCGGCTGTTCTTTCTCAAGTGCATCTCTCAATTCCTTATATACCTTTTTCTTCTGAAGGTCACCTGCAAAAATCCGAAGAGGAACTCTGCTTTCTTTCACAAGCGCTTCCAGACGCTCTTTGCGCCTGGCAATCACCCAGATCTCATCCAGATTTTTATAAAAATATCCAAGCTGACGTACAAATTCTCTTCCCATTCCCGAAGATGCTCCGGTTACGATTGCAATTTTCATCCTGCTTCCTTTCTTGAATCCTGTCTGTCAGATACTTAAATGTACCTATTTTCTATTCTTCTTAGAATGAACATTTCTGATGGATTTCTTCTTATTTTTCCCTTCAACTCTTCCTCTGTGTTCAGAATTGTTTTGTCTTTTCTGACCATTCGAACCTTTTGATCCTTTTTTCGGTTCATTTCTGCCGGCTTTTTTATCATTTCCTGAACCACGCATCTGTCTCGGTCTCACAAGACATTTCGGTCCGAATCCGATCAGATCAGATCTTCCTGCTTTATGAAGTGCTTCAATCACCAGATCATACAGCTCTGGATTACGATATTGGATCAACGCTCTCTGCATTGCCTTCTCATGCGGACTCTTCGGAACATAAACCTTCTGCATCGTTCTCGGATCTACCCCGGTATAATACATACAGGTGGAAAGAGTTGATGGTGTCGGATAGAAATCCTGCACCTGCTCCGGCATATAGCCAAGATCACGACAGTACTCTGCAAGTTCTACCGCTTCCTTCAGAGTAGAACCAGGGTGGGAGGACATCAGATACGGAACCAGATACTGTTCTTTCCCGATTTTCTCATTCATCTTATAAAACTGTCTTGTAAACTCTTCATAGACTTTGTGCTCCGGTTTTCCCATCAGAGACAGGACAGGCCCTGCCACATGCTCCGGTGCTACCTTCAACTGTCCACTGACATGATATTCACACAACTCTCTTAAAAACTCCTGCTTCTTATCTGCGAGCAGATAATCAAAGCGGATTCCTGAACGGATAAACACCTTCTTAACTTTTGGAATATCTCTCAACTTTCTCAACAGACTGACATAATCTCTGTGATCTGCGTCCAGATTCTTACACGGGGACGGGAACAGACACTGACGCGTTTTACAAACGCCATGCTCCATCTGCTTTTTGCAGGATGGATGCCGGAAATTTGCTGTCGGACCGCCAACATCATGAATATATCCTTTAAAGTCCTTATCTTTTGTAATTTCTTTTGCTTCTTCAATCAGAGATTCATGACTTCTTACCTGGACAATTCTTCCCTGATGGAACGTCAATGCGCAAAAACTGCATCCTCCAAAACATCCTCTGTTGCTGATCAGACTGAATTTAATCTCCTTGATTGCAGGAACTCCGCCTTTTGCCTCGTAAGACGGATGGTAAGTCCTCTGATAAGGAAGGGAGTAAACATCATCCATCTCCATCTGTGTCAGTGGTGTTGCCGGCGGATTCTGTACTACATACAGATGTTCAGAATACGGTTCTACAAGACGTTTTCCGTTAAATGCATCCGTATTCAGATACTGTGTGTAAAAGCTGCGGGCATAATTCATCTTGTCTGCTTTGAGGTCTTCAAAGGACGGAAGGATTTCCGCATCATAAATACTGTCTAATGATTTCGTTTTTACAACCGTACCGGCTATATACGTGATATCCTCAACCGGTATCCCGGCATCCAGTGCTTCTGCAAGCTCTATGATCGAATGTTCTCCCATTCCATAAGAAATCACATCTGCACCCGAATCGAGCAGTACAGAACGTTTCAGCTTGTCTGACCAGTAATCATAGTGTGCCATTCTTCGAAGACTCGCTTCGATACCTCCCAAAATGATCGGTGTCTTTTTATAAGTCTGACGAATGAGATTTCCATAGACTACGCAGGCATAATCCGGTCGTTTTCCCATCTCGCCGCCCGGTGTATAGGCGTCTGTCTTTCTTCTTTTTTTGGATACAGAATAATGATTTACCATAGAATCCATATTTCCGGCAGAAACAAGAAATCCCAGTCGCGGTTCTCCGTAAATACAAATACTTTCCGGATCTTTCCAATCCGGTTGAGAAATAATTCCGACACGATATCCTCTTGATTCTAAAAGACGGCTGATGATCGCATGACCAAAAGACGGATGATCGACATAGGCATCTCCTGATACATAGACAAAATCTACCTGATCCCATCCTCTCTCTTTCATCTCTTCTCTGGTAATTGGTAAAAAATTTCCTTTCATGCTTTCTCCCTGTTTAACGTAATAATGAACAGTCACGCAATGCTTCCAGTTCCTGTCCTGTTAATTCTCGATATTCTCCTAATGCAAGCCGCGGATCAAGTACAAGGCTTCCCATCTGCAGGCGTTTCAGATAAATAACCTCTTTTCCGACTGCATGGAACATTCGTTTCACCTGATGAAACTTTCCCTCTCTGATCGTCAGTCGGATTTCGGAAATCTCTTCTCTTTTCAGAATTTCCAGATGAGCCGGAAGTGTCGGTTTCTCTTCCCCGATTTCAAGTCCTTCTGCAAATCTTCTCACATCTTCTTCCGTAACTTTTCCATCGATTCTGGCGAAATAGACTTTATCTACATGCTTCTTCGGTGACAAAAGCTGATGTGCGAGTTCGCCATCATTTGTGATCAGTAAAAGTCCCTCTGTGTCTTTATCTAATCTTCCGACAGGAAAGAGATCCTTTCTCTGCTTTTCATCAATCAAATCTAATACAGTACTGTCATTTTTATCTTCCGTTGCAGAAACCACCCCGGCTGGCTTATTTAACATGTAATATTCATATTCTGCATAAGCAACCATCTGTCCCTGGTAAAACACATGATCTTTTTCTGTGTCAATCTTGATCTCCGGACGTTTTACCGTCTCTTCATTCACTCGAACCTGTCCTTTTGTGATTGCTTTCTTCACTTCTGTACGTGTTCCGATTCCCATGTCTGCCAGATATTTATCCAGTCTCAGTTTCATGAGTTCCGCCGCCATCCCGGAAGGTACTTATTCTTAAGCATCTGATTCACAAGCTTTCCAAAGCCAAGCGGATATCCATCCACACAGATCAGATACCATCCCTTGTCTTTCGACTTCACAAGATCCTCCACATCCAAAGTCTCGCCTTTCAGATATTTCATAACGCGTTCGTCTTCTAATGGAAGATCGATCACCTGATCATATTCTTCCTTTTTCAGATTCATCGCCAGTGCCTGACTCGGCTCAAAACGATTCTTCTTCAGTTCACCCATCAGTAGGCCTGTTCTTAAGAAACGGATTCCACGAAGTGTCGGAAGTCCTTCCGGCATATAATATACTTTCTCTCCACGCAGATCCATGCGAGAGGAATCGAATTTTCGATCGATATGACCAAGAAATTCTTCCAATTCTTCCGGAAGCTTCTTGTTCTTCCCACTCTCCGGAAGTCTCTTTCCTTCTTCCTGTTTTTCCCCCTTTTGAAGAAGTGCGAGGAAATGTCCTTCTCCCTTCATACGATGAGGGAAAATACGAACCGTCTTTTCAAGTTCCGGATTCTTGCTTTCTGTCACCTGCGGCATTCCATCTGCAAATCCTTCGTAACCTTCCATCTCACAGATCTTAAATTCCGGATATTCCTGAAGCAGATATTCAATCGTCTGTTCATTCTCTTCCGGTGAAAATGTACAGGTGGAATAAAGCAGCATTCCACCCGGGCGCAGCATCTGGGCTGCCTGTGTCACAATGCTTCTCTGGATCTTTGAAAAAAACTCCGGTCCATGTTCTTCCCATGCTTTCACCATCTTTTTCTCTTTACGGAACATGCCTTCCCCGGAACAAGGTGCATCGATCAAAATCTTATCAAAGTACTCCGGGAAATAAGAAACAAGCTTTCCAGGCTCTTCACTTAAGATGAGCACGTTTCCGATTCCAAATAATTCAAGATTCTTCAAAAGTCCCTTCGCTCTGGAACTGCTCAGATCATTCGCAGCCAGTACACCGGTTCCTCCAAGCTTTGCTCCAAGTTCTGTGGCTTTGCCTCCAGGTGCTGCGCAGACATCAAGCACACGGTCTCCCGGCTCTACCGGAAGACGATCCGCCGGTGTCATGGCACTTGGCTCCTGCAGATAATAAAGTCCTGCAAAATAATATGGATGTTTCGACGGCTGGATATTGTCTCCGTCATAATAGAATCCATTATGGATCCACGGAACCGGCTCTAATGGCCAAGGTGCGATCTTCAGGAAATCTTCTACAGAAATCTTCGCTGTGTTCACGCGCAGACCATAGTGACGCGGTTCATCATAACATGCTGTATATGCTTCATATTCAGAACCAAGAAGATCCTTCATTTTCTCTTCAAATACTTTTGGTAAATTCATATTTATTGTTTGCTCCTTTGCAATATCAAGATCAAAATACTTTACATTTAACTATATCATATTTCCATAGCTCCGGTATAGTTTCTTTTTTCTTTTCATAGAATATTTTTGTAAAAGGAGGTTTCCTATGCTTCTGGCTCTCGTACTGCTTTCACTGTTTTTTACGATGCTGCTCTTTCCTGAAACTGTATTCCGGGGAGCTTGTGATGGCCTGCTTCTCTGGTATCAGATTCTGATACCAACCCTTTTTCCTTATCTTATTGTCACAGGACTTTTGTTGAAAACAGACGGTGCTGCTATTGTCTCCCGGATGCTTTTCCGTCCTTTCCATCTGCTCTTTGGAACTTCTTTCTATGGAAGTTTCGCTCCGGCTTTTTATGCGGTTATCCAATGGGCGCAAAAATCATTGCCGACCTTCTTCTTCAAGGAAAAATTTCTCTTGAAGAAGCTTCTTATCTACTGTCCTTCTGTAATAATGCAAGTCCATCTTTCGTTATTACTTTTCTTGTTTTAAATACAATTCATCAGAAAGCTTTCTGCATTCCCGCTTTACTGCTTCTTTTCGGAACTATGATCCTCTTAAGCTATCTTCAACGGATTCTAAGACATTTCATTAAAAATAAAGATTGGATTTTCCCGGAAATGTCCGAAGTTTTCACACAGGAGAATTCCATTTTTTCAAAACCACTGACGCACAAAATGAATTTTTCTGTGTTAGAATCCTGTATCCTGAACAGTTCAGAAACGCTTGTAAAAGTCGGAGGTTACCTGATGATCTTTTCTGTACTTCTTGCATTATTGGAACTTCTGCCGATTCGTTTACCTGGTTTTCTTCTCCTGAAATCTTCTCTTGAGATGACAAACGGAATTCTTCTCCTATCTCAAAGTCTTTCCAAACCTCAGGTTCTTTATCCGTTGCTTCTCGCACTCACTACTTTTGGTGGATGGTGTTCCGTTGCCCAGACACAATCCATGATTGCCGGTACAGAACTTAAACTTTCTTCTTATATAATACAAAAACTGACCGCCGCACTGGCAGTCAGTCTGTTGACATTTCTCTATCTGAAATTTTTATAATACAATGTAATAACTACATCAGGTCTCCCTGTCCGTTCTCATCATAATATCCGTCATCAGATGGAACTTCAAGTTCTGAACGGTTAGAGCGAACTGTATCATAGCACTCCTGTAAAGAATTGATCAATCCGTCATACTTTGTTGTATAACTGTCCAAAGTATGTCCGATAATGCTTTCTGCATTCGCAAGAAGATCATCTGTGTACTGGATCGCACCGACACGGATTGTATTTGCATCCATTGTTGCGTTATCAAGAATCTCCTGTGCCTGTGCTGTTGCCTGAGTTACAATCTCATTCGCCTGAGCGTATGCCTGCTGCATGATCTCATGCTCACTGACAAGCTCTGTTGTCTGAACCTGTGCTTCCTCGATCATTGCATCTGCTTTTGCCTTCGCATCAGCAAGAATCGCATCTCTGTTCGCAATAATCTTCTGATAACGTTTGATCTCATCCGGTGTCTTCATACGAAGTTCGCGAAGCAACTCATCCAGATGCTCCTTATTTACAATAATCTTTGTTGTAGACAACGGCTGAAACTTACAATCTCTGTCGATATATTCTTCAATTTCTTCAATGATCTGTTCAATACGGCTGCTCATTGTTACACTCTCCTTTTTTCTTTCATCTTTTCTCTAAGTGCGATCTCGACGGCTTCCGGCACAAACTGTGATACGTCTCCCCCAAAAGCGGCAATCTCCCGCACTGTAGTCGAACTTAAGTAAGAATATTCTATACTTGTTGTCAGAAACATGGTCTCTATATCAGGCTTCATCCTCTGATTCGTCTGCGACATCTGCAGCTCATATTCAAAATCGGTAATCGCACGTAATCCCCTGATAACCACATCTGCACCTATCTGTTCCGCAAAGTCTACCAGCAATCCATCAAATGGAATAATCTCAACATTCGGCAGATCTTTCGTCACTTCCTTTAACATTTTAACACGTTCTTCTACAGAAAACAACGGCATTTTTGCTTTATTATTCAGTACTCCGACAATTAATTTGTCTACGATTTTACAAGATCTGCAAATGATATCATAATGTCCACGGGTAACAGGGTCAAAACTCCCCGGATAAATTGCTTTTAACATACTTCTTCCTTTCCGGCTTTCTCAATAAATACATGCTTGTTTGTCTTATATCTCTTCTCTTTGATCAAAGAATATCCCA
>OOBR01001822.1_pt1 | contig 10492 bp, 8 predicted proteins | sample 1671281 | NCBI WGS metagenome assembly OOBR01 (sample SAMN06348140, study PRJEB24527) | human gut metagenome | biome: human gut; feature: ankylosing spondylitis patient; material: feces | host: Homo sapiens | place: China | collected 2015-10
GGAGGATAGGAGAGGTAGGTCGAATAGAGCTTCTTGGCAAAACTGTTCTCCGGGATCTCGGGAATGATGAGCGTCGAGGGTTGATCGTGGAACGTATGCAGCAAGTCGACAATCTCACCAAGCGTTGCATGGTGCGTCGTCGGAACAGCGCAGTAACGACCTTCGGAGGTCAAGCGGGTCTTTACCCCTTCGAACTCACAGTGATGCTCTTCACCCTTCAGGGCTGCGATCATCTCATCTACCAGGTCGTCGATGTAGAGCAACTCCAACTCGACTGCCGGATCGTTGACCTTGATCGGCAAATCGTTGGCGATGTTGTTGCAGAACGTGGCGATGGCGCTGTTGTAGTTGGGGCGACACCATTTTCCGTAGAGATTGGGGAAGCGGTAAACAAGAACCTTTACACCGTTTTCCTCGCCATACTGGAGGAAGAGATCTTCGCCCGCCTTCTTGCTTCGCCCGTATTCGCTGTTGCCGAAACGGCCGGTAAGAGAGGCCTGGGCCGAGCTCGAGAGCATGACGGGGGCCTTGTTCCCATGCTTCTTCAGCGTGTCCAGAAGCGTTGAGGCAAAGCCGAAGTTGCCGGTCATGAACTCTTCGGGGTTCTGAGGCCGGTTCACACCCGCAAGGTTGAATACAAAATCGCATTCGGAGCACCAGGCATCCAGTTGCTCCATGGTGCTGTCCAGGTCATACTCAAAGACCTCATCGATCTGAAGGTCTCCGTAGTACTTGGCCTTGCCTGTTTTGATGTTATTAAGTTGGGAGCAAAGGTTCCGACCAACGAAACCCTTTGCTCCGGTTACCAGAATGTTCATCTGTTATTCGCTTCTATAGTCGCGGGACTTTGCTTTGGGCTGCAGACCGAGGTCTTCGCGGATGAAATTGAGCTTGAGGAGCAGCGCCTTCATGCCTTCGACATCGAGTCGCTTGGTGTTGTGGCTGTGATAGTCCTCCATGCGGCTGATGGCATCGTCGCCTTCCGTGAAGAATTTGTCGTAGTTCAGGTCACGGGCGTCGCAGGGAATGCGGAAGTAGTTGCCGCAATCTTCCGAACGGAGCATCTCTTCACGTGTTACGAGCGTTTCATAGAGTTTTTCGCCGTGACGGGTACCGATGATTTTCACCTCGGTCTCTCCGTATTTGGGATTCACCTTGGCGTAAATCTGCTTGAGGGCCTCTGCAAGCACGTCGAGGGTTGCGGCCGGGGCCTTCTGAACGAAGAGATCGCCGTTGTTGCCATGCTCAAAGGCATACATGACAAGATCGACAGCATCATCAAGCGTCATCATGAAGCGGGTCATGTTGGGATCGGTGATGGTAATGGGGTTGCCGGCCTTGATCTGCTCCACAAACAGCGGAATCACGCTGCCGCGGCTGCACATCACGTTGCCGTAACGGGTGCAGCAGATGACCGGGCCGCCGCGCTGTGCGCTGACACGCGCGTTGGCAGTGATAACATGCTCCATCATGGCCTTGGAGATGCCCATGGCATTGATGGGGTAAGCGGCTTTATCGGTAGAAAGGCAGACCACGCGCTCCACGCCTGCTTCAATGGCGGCATGCAGCATGTTGTCGGTGCCCTCAATGTTGGTGCGCACGGCCTCCATGGGGAAAAACTCGCAGGAAGGAACCTGCTTGAGCGCAGCGGCATGGAAGATAAAGTTGACGCCGGGCATCACATCGCGCAGGCTCTGGATGTTGCGCACATCGCCGATGTAGAACTTGACTTTATTGTAATAGTCAGGATAGTTGGCCTGCAGCTCATGGCGCATGTCGTCCTGCTTTTTCTCGTCACGGCTGAAAATGCGGATCTCGCCGATATCAGTCGTCAAAAAATGCTTGAGCACGGTGTGGCCAAAGCTGCCGGTGCCGCCGGTGATCAACAAGGTTTTATCTTTGAAAATGGTATTTGCCATGGTTTCCTCCTGTCAGGGGACGAACTTTTGGTGGTAGGCGCAGCAGCGTCGGGCATCTTCCAATGCCCATAAAGCCAACACTTCCCCTATATACAACCAATTCTAACATAAAAGTTACAGCTTGAAAAGGGCCTGACCTTGGAAAATGCTGTTTTTTGTGGTACAATACCCCCAGTGCAACCATTATACAATTATACAATAAAGGAGAATCAGATTTTATGCGCGCTTATGAACGTTTGCTGAATTACGTTAAGGTGTATACCACCTCGGACCCCGTAAGCGATACCCACCCCACCACCGCCCGCCAGTTTGACCTGGCCCGCATGCTGGTCAAGGAGCTGCAGGACCTTGGCCTTGCGGATGCCCATGTGGATGAGCACTGCTATGTTTACGCCACGCTGCCCGCCACCCCCGGCCACGAAGCTGCCAAGGGCCTTGGATTTATTGCCCATATGGATACTTCCCCCGATGCACCGGGCGAGAATGTGAAGCCCCAGATCCATGAAAATTATGACGGCGGCGATGTTGTCCTGCCCGGTACCGGCGCAGTTCTCAGCACCAGGCAGTTCCCATTCCTGGCAAAGCTCAAGGGCCAAACCCTGATCACCACCGATGGCACCACCCTGCTGGGTGCGGACGACAAAGCCGGTGTGGCCGAGATTATGACCATGCTGGAGATCCTGCAGAAAGAAAACCGCCCCCACGGCAAGATCTGCGTGGGCTTTACCCCCGATGAGGAGGTTGGCCAGGGTGCTGACCTGTTTGATGTGGAGCATTTTGGCGCAGCCTATGCCTACACGGTGGACGGCGACGAAGCGGGCGAAATCAGCTATGAAAACTTTAACGCTGCCGCTGCTTTTGTCACGGTACACGGCTTCTCGGTCCATCCGGGCAGCGCAAAGAACGCCATGAAGAATGCGCAGAACATTGCCATTGAGTTCCACAACGCCCTGCCGTATTACGACCGCCCCGAATACACTGAGAACCGCGAGGGTTTCTACCACCTGTGCAGCATGGAAGGCGATGTGACCGGCGCCAAGCTGGGCTACATTGTGCGTGACCACAGTGCCGAAAGCTTTGCCGCCCGCAAGGAGACCATGCGCCACATTGCCAAGCTGCTGAACGAAAAGTATGGCGAAGGCACCGTGGAGCTGGAGCTGAAGGACAGCTATTTCAGCATGCTGGAAAAGATCAAGCCGCATTTCCATCTGGTGGAAAATGCCCGCGCCGCCATCCGCAAGGCTGGCCTGGAGCCGCTGGAAACGCCCATTCGCGGCGGTACGGACGGCGCGACCCTGTCTTACATGGGCCTGCCCTGCCCGAACCTTGGCACCGGCGGCTTTAACTACCATGGCCCGTGTGAAGGCATCACGGTAGAGTCTATGGATAAGGCAACCGAGATTCTGCTGAACCTGGCCGATATTTATAAGGATGTCCAGTAACCAGCGCAGCCTTTTTGAAAAAAGGCCTGGCGAAAAACTTTAATTGGCTTCGCATAAAAAAGAGTAATAGTCGTGTGGTGCCCACGGCGGCGCATTTTAACTAGGTCAGCTGCTCCGGCAAGAAGTATTCTGGCCAGAGCTGCCAACCTGTTTTATTCGCACCGCCGCGGGCGGTGCACCAACATTATTCTTTATTCATTATTATTTATTATTTCATTCCTGATAGAAAAATAGCGCCCGACGGTTTAAGCGTACCTGTCGGGCGCTGTTTGTTTATTTGCTTATTTATCCGGTTCACAGTCCAGAATGGAGGGAATATTGGCCCATTTATCCGGTTCGGCTTCGTACCGTTCGTGCAGCCAAGCAACGGCGGCATCGAGCCCCTCCTGATTGCCGGGGAACTCTGCCATCTCCTGCTTTTCATCGGCAGTGTGTTCCAAGCTCCATGGGCCGGGCCAGATGGTGGCGGTCAGATATTCGATCTTCCGCTTGCCGCTTTCATCGGCGGGGTCAGCTTTTTTGGCGGGGGCTACCAGATAGCGCATGCCGCCCTGTGCGCCGGAGTACGGGTTGCCGCAGTGGAACCAATGGTAGATGGGCAGGCAGTCCAGCATAAAATCTCCTCACTTTCAGGTTTTGCTGCGGTTCAGTTCCGCGCGTAGTTGGATCAGGCGGGCAATATCTTCCTTATCGGCCTGGGTCAGTTGGTCTTTCAGATTCTGGTAGGCGGCAATGGGTTCGTCCTGAATCAAAGCGTCCAGTTCCGCCCCGGCAGGGGAGCCCTGCCACCCGGCCAGGTAGCCGGGCGCCACGCCAAGGCAGGCGGCAATGCTTTCCAGCTTATCCAGCGGAATATTGGTTACAATGCCGGTCTCGTATTTTTTTACCGCTTGTTTGGTCACATGCACCTGTTCGGCCAGCTGCTCCTGTGTCAGCCCTTTGGCGGTGCGTGCTTCGCGGATGCGTTCCCCAATGGTCATGCGGATCACCTCCCAAAAAGTATAGCAAAAAACCTGCGGGTTTACAAGATGATAAAAATGACTTGACAAGTTACAGCAAGGATGCTATCCTGTGAGTGACCTGATAAGTTTCAAGAAGGAATGTTCTCTTTCGGTTGCAAAACAGGCAAAGACAGAGAAAACAACAGCAAAGCGGCGGCAGCAGGGCCGCTTTCATATGAAATACAAGTAACTTATCAGGTTTCAAATGGATCATAAGGAGGAATGGAATGACCCACGAAATTGAACTGGAAGGATATTACCCTAAAATTCTTGGCAGCCCCATGCGTATGCTGTGCCTTGGCACCAAAGCCAGCTATGGCATGGAGGTTCTGCATTTCCAGCGCGGCACCGGGTGGGATGGCCTTGCGCTGGATGTCACGTTTACTCCGGACCCCCAGGCGGAGGGGACAACGGTGCTGGCGGATGCAGGGGACACCGTAGCGGTGCCGCCCGCCGCCACAGCGCAGGCAACCAACAGCGGCAGCGTTACGGTGCGCGGCGTGCGGGATGGCGTGCAGTGCATCAGCTGCAACATCCCATACCTGGTGCTGAACCACGCCCCGGTGCCCGGCCAGCAGACCGACCCGGCGGAAAGTGTGTGGAAACAGTATGCCGATAAGCTGATCCCCGCGGGCGGCAGTACCGGGCAGGTGCTGGCCAAGGCGTCCGCGCAGGATATGGACCTGTACTGGGCCGACGGCACCACCACCCAAACCGAAACCACACCCCACATGCTGACCAACGCGGGCCGCAGCAAAAAGAAAGCCATTGTATCGTTTGTGGATGACGACTGCCGCAGCGAAGCGTACACCGTGCTGTTCCCGCTGGTGCAGGAGCTTGGTATGCCTTATACCGTGGCTTGCCCGGCGGGGCTTATGGGCAAAACCGGCCGCATGACGGTGGAACAGCTGCAGGAAATGGCGCGCAGCGGCGTGACGGTGGCATGCCATACGATGACCGAAACCGATATGGAGCAGGATACCCCCGAAACGCTGGAAGCCACCCTGCAGCAGTTTGAAGCAGAGATGCGCCGCTGGGGCATCCGCGGGGTGCGCAGCTATGCCTATGTGAACGGGCGCTATAAGGCGGATTGCCTGAACACCGTAAAAAAGCATTTTGACCTGGGCCTTACGGTGGAAAAAGGCATCAACCAGATCCCGTATGAAAGCTGCCGCATGAAGCGCGTGGAAGTGTTCCCAAAGAACAAAAGCTACACGCTGGAGGATGTAAAAGCGTGGGTAGACAAAGCCGTGCAGGATGGCGGCTGGCTGATTTTGATGACCCACGCATGGTACACGACCTTTGATGCAGCACAGCTCAAAGAGCTGGTGGGTTATATCCGGGCCAGCGGTGCGGAGCTGATGGACCTGTACGATGCACTGGATGCCACCGGCAACGTGGTGGAAGCGGGCGACTACCAAAAGCCGGGCGCGGATGCAGCAGAACCGTTTTTTGTGGTGGATGCGGATGGCCGCGCCTGGACCAACGCGCTGGAGAACTTACGCCCGGCAGATGGCATCACCAATGTGGGGGCAGCCCTGCAAAGTGGATATGTGATCTCCACCGCCACCGGCAAGGCAATCAAAACATCAGATACCGGGTTCCGGGTCACCCAGCCGGTGGATGTGACAAGCGCGGCCCAGGTATTGGTAACGGCCTGGGCGTATACGGGTTTTGCGCTCTATTCTTTCTTTGATGCGGCGGGTACCTGCCTTGCCGTAAAAGCGGCCGATGCCGATTATGCTGCGGGCGGCAATACCCTGACCCGGCAGGCAGTGGCCGTGCCGCAGGGGGCAGCCACTTTGATCGTGGCGGGCAATTTGTACCAGGCGCTGCCCGCCGTCAGGCTGGTCAGTGCGGCAAACCTGGTGCAGCAGGTAAAAAGCATGACGGTTGCCTGGCACGCCAACTATGTGCTCAAAATTTCCGGCTCGACCGTCAACTATGCAAGCGAGAATCGGCGCATCAGCGAAAAAGTTGCCGCTGCGGCAGGGGATACCTACCGCCTGAGCTGTTCGGCCAACTGGAACAACGCGCTGTATGTGATCTATGCGGCAGACAACAGCGTGCTGGCCTGCCGCCAGGCCCCCAACAATGCCGCCGGTGAGGTACTGACCGACTTTGCGGTGACAATGCCGGAAAACACTGCCTATTTCCGCGTGGCAGCAAACCTGGAAATCCAGCCGGAATCCTACGCGGTGGCCCAATACACCACCCGCATTGCGGCCAAAGCCCCGGTGCTTACGGTTGCAGCGGTGCGCACCCTGCTGGATATTTTGCGGGCGGGGACCTATACCCAAAGCCAGCAAAGCGCTATCCAGAATCTGGAAAATGCACTGCTGATCATAGACTGACAATACAGCGCGGTTTTTCAACAAAAAATCCAAAGGCTGTTGAATAAAAAGAAAAAGCGCAGAACCACTTTTGGTTCTGCGCTTTTTTGGAGCGGGATACGAGTCTCGAACTCGCCACCTACTGCTTGGGAAGCAGTCACTCTACCGGATGAGCTAATCCCGCATCGGTAGCTTTTATTATACTTCCCAAGTTCCGGTTTGTCAAGCCCCGGTCGAAGGTATCAGCCGTCAACGGATTCAATCGCGCCAACGGGGCAGGTCTGCATGGCATCGGTGGCGGCGGCTTCATCGGGGCCGGTTACATCGGCAGGGGCAGCGGCTGCGGTGCCGCCGTCCGTCATGGTAAAAACTTCGGGGCAGGTGCTCACGCACAAACCGCAGCCGATGCAGTCGGCATTTACATGGAACTTCATGGGCAGTCATCCTTTCACGATGTGTTATCAACAGTATGCCCAATCAGCGGCAATCAATCCATGCTTTCTGCGTTTTCTGCGGCGGCTTCCCCGGCGGCATAGGTTTCGTTGGTGTGGCCTGCAAAGGGGTAGGTACGGGTTTCGGCGGCGGTAATGCTGGTTACGCCGAACCAGCGGGCGCGGCCCAAAGCGAGGGAATCCTCACCGTTTTCGCGGATATCCGGCAGGCCGTATGCGCCGCACCATTTGGTGTAGGGTTCGATACCATAGCTAATAATGTTAGCCGCGGCGGGCTCATCCAGCTCGCTAATCTCCTGCCGCAGCGTCTGGGTGCGCACATGGTCCATCATCCAGTAGCTGGCAATGTCATACCCGGCTTCCAGCATGTGGATGCCGCAGACGATCCCCACGCAGGCGCTCAGGCAGGCAAGGCCCCGGCGGAACGCTTTGCTGTTCAGCTGTACCAGGCAGGCGGCGCAGGCGGCAGCCAGCAGAGCAAACACACCGTGGGTGGAGCGGGGATAGTAGTCATGGCTGCCGATCATGGCAAAGTTTGCCCCCAGCGCCCCGGCCAGCAGAATCAGCGGCCACAGCAGGTCAGCTTTTACAGCATCCTGCCGGGCAAAGCAGAGCAGCAAAAACAAAATCGCAAAGGAAAACAGCAAGGGCAGGGCATAGTCTTTGAGCATATTCAGGCAGGCAAAAAAGCGCATGGCGTACCGGGTCAGCAGACTGTCGTAATCGCCGAAGCCGCTGGCACGGTTAAAGTTGCCGCGCGCGGTGATGAGCAAAGCAAACCCAACCAGCGCCCCCGCCAGGCCGGTCGCCATCCAGGCGGGCAGCCTGCGCTCCCGCTTGAACACAACAGCACCGGCCAGCACCAAACAAACCAGCATTCCGGCGCTGGTATTCTCGCTTAACCAACCAGCCAGCAGCCCGGCCAACGCCATGCCGGCCGCCATGCGCGCCGTACTGGCAAACGGCTGCTGCAAATAATACCGCCAGGGCAGCAAAAAGGCGCAGCATCCCACCGTGGCCCACAGGTAGTTGCAGGCACCGCACATCCACAAATTGGTCTGGCCAAATACAGGGCTGATCTCCCACAGCGCGGCATAAATTAGGGCCAAAGCCAGCCAGTCCTCTTTTTGGCTGCGCCGCCCAACGGCCAGCTTGTACAAAACCAGACCCAGCGCCATAAACATCCCAGCATTGCACACATTGAACAGAAGCTTGGGAAACATGGTGAACCCCTGGGCAAAAAATTTGACGATGACCCGGCCGCTCCATTCGTGATAGTGGAACACCAGGCTGGAAATCAACTGCGGCAGGCTGTGCAGCCGTTCGCCGGTATCAAAGGCATAAGCGAAAGTGTAATCATCGGCCAGGTAGGGCGTTAAGCAGTTCAGCAGCAGCATCCAGCAGAACACCAGCCCGGCCACAAGCCGGAACATGCGGCTGCTGAGGGGCTTTTTTGTTTGTGCCATGGGCAACCTCCAAAACAAAAACGGGCCCCCTGCCGAACAGGGGAGCCCGTAAGATCAACATTATCTTTATTATATCGGTTGTGCTGCCAAAGTGCAAGGTCAGTCCTTTTTGTTGCGGGCGATGCCTGCAACAACGCCGGAAAGCGCCAGCAGCGCCAGCAGGTTGGGAACCGCCATCAGACCGTTAAAGAAGTCCGCCAGCGCCCAAACCAGATCCACTTTCAGGGAAGAACCGATCAGGATGAACAGCACAACAATCAGGCTGTACACCTTGGTATATTTGGAGCCGAACAGAGCGTTGAAGTTGACCTGGCCGAAGAAGTACCAGCCCAAAATGGTGGAGAACGCAAAGAACAGCATGCAGATGGCAATGAACACCTTGCCGAAGGAACCAAACATCAGGCTGAATGCGGCCTGGGTCAGGGCGGTGCCGGTCATGCCTTCCGGAATCAGGCCGGAGGTGATCAGTACCAGGGCGGTCAGAGTCAGGATGACAAAGGTATCAACGAATACGCCGATGATGGCCAGCGCACCCTGGTCCTGCGGCTGCTTGACCTTGGCCAGTGCGTGGGCGTGCGGGGTGGAGCCAAGGCCGGCTTCGTTGGAGAACAGGCCGCGGGCAACGCCGTAACGCATGGCCTGCTGCACGGTAACGCCAGCCACGCCGCCGGCAATGGCCTGCGGCTGGAAAGCCAGGGTGAAGATTTGAACAAATGCGTTGGGAATGGCGGATGCGTTCATGATCAGGATGATGACGCAGCCGATAATGTAAAACAGTGCCATGATGGGAACCAGCTTTTCGGTAACAGCGGCAATGCGCTTAACACCGCCCAGGAAGATGAAAGCTGCCAGAACGGCGATCACAACGCCAACCACCACGCGGTTAACGCCGAACGCATTGTGGAACGCATCACCAATGGAGTTGGACTGCACCATGTTGCCCATAAAGCCGAGGGCAAGGATCAAAGCAACGGAGAAGAAAGTGGCCAGGAACTTGCCAAACTTGCCCTTGAATGCCGCGCGGATGTAATACGCCGGGCCGCCGGTTACCTGGCCGTCCACCGTGGTGCGGTAGGTCTGGGCCAGAACGGCTTCGGCGTAAATGGTAGCCATGCCGAAAAAGGCAGAAACCCAGGTCCAGAACAATGCGCCGGGGCCGCCGCTGACCAGGGCGGTGGCGCAGCCGGTAATGTTGCCGGTGCCAACCTGTGCGGCAATGGCGGTGGCCAATGCCTGAAAAGAGCTCATGCCGTCTTTATCAGCTGCCTTGCCGTGCAGGCTGAAACCTTTGAACAAGTGACGCACACCATCTGCAAAACTGCTCAACTGAACAAAGTGCAGCTTGATAGTAAAGAAGATGCCGGTGCCCACCAGCAGGAACAGCAACAGATAATTCCACAAAATGTCGCTGGCCTGCTCTACGATCTGCGTAAATGCTGCCATGATTAAAATTCCCCCTAATACAATATCCCATATCTTACACATCCGGCAGCGCCCGGTATGGGCGGCTGCCACGAAGCGACCTAATAACAATACCATGCCCGTTAGATAAAGTCAAGTGTATTTATACCGAAAACACTCTGGCGTGACAAAGTATGACTTTTCCTGGAACATGACGCGGAAATTGAGAAAACAAAAAATGATTCGCAAATTCGAGAAAACGCCGGGACAGAACGCCGGAAAATCCGTCCGCGTTGGGGGAAACACAGGAAAAGAAAAATCTTGGGCCGTATTTTGCTTTTGTAAGCACAGGAAGCAAAAAAGCCCCGGCAGGGGCGGCAGCGCCGCACCCCACCGGGGCAGAAAGTTAAGGCAATACCGCATAATTCCCGCCTAACGGCTCAAGCACCGCTCCGGCGGCTGCGGCACGGCATCTGCG
>OOBR01001845.1_pt1 | contig 10322 bp, 6 predicted proteins | sample 1671281 | NCBI WGS metagenome assembly OOBR01 (sample SAMN06348140, study PRJEB24527) | human gut metagenome | biome: human gut; feature: ankylosing spondylitis patient; material: feces | host: Homo sapiens | place: China | collected 2015-10
TACATAGGCGCGCATCATATTAGCGCCGAAAATTTTCATAACAAACAGTACTGCCAGAGGTATGGAAATAGGTACTGTCAAGAATCCAAACAGTGCGGAACCGGAAGAAAGATAATTAGTGATCAGGCCGCCTGCTGTAAACTGGAAAGCACTGAAAATCAAAAGTTCATTATCAGTGATCTGTTTTTCAAAATGCAATTGTCTGGTCATACCTGCGCCGGCGTCAGTGCTTTGCAGTGAAGAAACGAGCGCGATACCGCAGATACCAGGAATACCAAGGATCGGACGCAGAATCGGAGTCATCAGCTTTTGAGCTGCTTTAAGACCGCCGTAATGCTCAACTACTTCAATGAGGCCCATTGCCAGCATAACGCCGGGAGCCAAACCGAAAGCAAACAGGAAGCCGTCGCGTGCACCGCTGCCGCCTTGACCTGAGAATGTTGCTTTAGCGCTTTTCATTGTACCGAATTTACCGTTTAATGTGTCAAAGTCGAAAATATTCAGACCATGACCGGCATTTGCAAACAGACCGGAGAAAATTGCAATGGCGATAACCAAAACAATGTATCCGGAGAGCGGAACCTTATTTAAGGTTTCCTTAACTTTGTCCATGTGGGAACCCCTCCTCAAATTATAGATAAGTGCAAGTTTGCCATCCTGATAAGAAACAGAATGTGCTTTACATTATATCTAAAAAACAACTATTTGACAAGGGAAAACTGATAAGTTATCAGTAAAATTTCGCAATATAAAAGAATAAGATTACTCACCCTCGGCCATTTTACGAAGATCTTTGGCTAATGTATCGTCGGTGAGGACATAAAGGAAGTCGCCGGCCCGCAATCTGGTGTCGCCTATGGGGATCAGATCGCTTTCGCCGCGCTTGACGTCCACGAGCAGTGTATGCTCAGGCCAGTTGATTTCTTTGATCAGACGTCCGTCGATAGGACTGCCGCTGCAGACTGCCAGTTCAATGACGTTCCGCTGTCTTTCACAGTGACTGCCGTCATTTTTATTGGCGGACTGCAGACTGCGTGCCAGCAGTTCTTCATAGATCGGTTTGCTGCGGCACAGCTCGGCGGCAATAAAGGCCACGATTGAGGCAATGGACAAGACCAGCATATGCTGGAAGGAGCCGGTCATTTCCATAATAAGGATGATACCGGTGATCGGAGCCCGTACCGAGGCGGAAAAGAAAGCCGCCATAGAGATGACGATGATATTGGAGTAAAAGAAAGGATCAAGAAGCCCTAAAGCGATCATGATATTGCTGATGACACTGCCTGTGAGTGCTCCAATGACAAGCATAGGCAGAAAGAAGCCGCCGGGGACACCGCTGCCGTAGCTGAGCATTGTAAAGATGAATTTACCTGCCAGCAGCAACAGTAAAGCCTGCAGAGTGTAAGGTGTTTTGGCAATATTGTTGATCAATTCGTTGCCGCCGCCCAGCACCTGCGGATAAACAAAACCTAAAATACCGGCGCAGAATAATGCGAAGACTATTTTGCTGAACGGAGTAGGGAAAAGTTTGTAGAAACGGGGAATATTTAAAAGTCCGGCGTTAAAAATTACGCCTGCCAAACCTACGACCAGGCTTAAAAGGGCCACATAGCCGTAATATTCCAGCGGCAGGAAAGGCAGACCGAAAAAATCAAAAATAGTGTCGTTGCCAAAGAAGAAACGTGAAATAACCGTTGCAGTCATTGCGGCAGCCATGGCTGGCAGCAGGACGACGACGGAAAAATTGCGGTGCAGTTCTTCTAAAGCAAAAATAACGCCCGCTAACGGAGCGTTGAAGGCTGCCGCCAAGCCGGCACTGGCGCCGCTTGTAAGCAGGTAACGTTCTTCGAGCCGGGTGCGTTTCAGCAGGCGGCTGAGTCCCTGGGCGGTTACGGCGCCGAGCTGGATCGAAGGACCTTCCCGCCCCAGGGAAAGACCGGCTCCGATGCCGATGATACCTGCGAGCAGTTTGACCCAGAGGATTCGCAGCCAGCGCATTTTAATGAAGCCTAAAATGGCGCCTTTGACCTGAGGGATACCGCTGCCGGCAGCCAGAGGTTCATATTTTGTCAGTCTGTCTAAAGTGAAGGCTATTACAGCTAAAGCGATGAACCAAAAAGCAGTCCAATACCAGTCTGTGTTTTTAAGAAAGGTGTAAATATGTTCACGGTTAGTTTCTACCAGATGCAGGGACCAGCGGAAAAAGCTGATGATCAGCCCTGAAAGGATACCGATTATGATACCTTCAATAAACAGCTTCAAACGGAAGCTGCGCCAGTTATTGAGCGCACGGTAGGTATTTATGACTTGATCTTTTGCTAGCATTTTCAGGACTCCTTATAATCACCGCGGCCTTCGGCTATTTCATAGCCGATAGAATGCAGCCGTGCGGCGAGGTCATTCTTGGCTTCGGCGGCTTCTGCTCCGCTACAGAGTTTATTATCATAAAGAAGATAATTTTGGCGGACATCTGCCGGGGAGAGATTGGGCATTACAACATTGGCACCTGCTAAAATACCAAGCTCACGTCCGTTGGGAACGATGGTGCCGAGAGCCGTTGTCGCAGGCAGTAATACCTTGGGAAACATCAGGCGCAGGACGGACAGCAGTGTTAAGGTCTGTTCCAGCGTTCCTGCGGGATAATTTTTAAAGGGTGTAGCATGGTGGGGAATGAAGGGACCGATACCAATCATCTGCGGCTGCAGTTCACGGATAAAGGCCAGGTCTTCGAGCAGATTAGCCATTGTTTGCCAGGGCGAGCCTACCATAAAGCCAGTGCCGACCTGATAACCCAGTTCTTTGAGATCGCGCAGGCAGCGTTTGCGGTTACTCAGTTTGAGTTCTGCCGGGTGCAGTCGTGCATAATGTTCGCTATCTGCTGTTTCGTGGCGCAGCAGATAACGGTCTGCGCCTGCTTTTTTCCAAAGCTGATAGGCTTCACGGCTGCGTTCGCCAATGGAAAGTGTAACGGCACAGTCAGGATAAGCCTGTTTTATGGCGCTGATGATAGCTGCCAGATCTGTGTCGCTGTAGATAAGATCTTCGCCACCCTGCAGAACAAAGGTCCTAAAGCCCAAGGCGTAACCCTGCTCACAGCAGGAAAGGATTTGTTCTTCGGTCAGGCGGTAACGAACAGCTTCTGTGTTGCTGCGTCGTATTCCGCAGTAATAACAGTCATTTCTGCAGTAATTGGTGAATTCGATCAACCCGCGAATATAGATTTTATTGCCGAAAACAGCCTGAGCAGTTTGCTGTGCAGCCTGAGCCAGTTCTGCACGGATGACAGCGTCGCTGAAAGCGGCTGTGAGCAAGGTCTGCATTTGTTCCAGCTGCAGCTGGTGTGTGTGCTGCAGTGTGTGTATCAATTGTTTTATATCCATAATATGTGACCTCTAATTAATGATATATGTTTATTATAGCATATGTACAAATGCAGCGAGTAATCGTTGCCAAGGCAATTTATATTTGTTATAATTGTAAAACAATAAGTAATTAATAAAAAATATGAAAGTGAGAATTGAATGGCTTTAAAGGGTATGGATAGTATAGAACTGGAAGAAAATATATATCCGATAGATGCAATCGATCAGGAGCTTGCAAGGAATTTAACTATAGATAAATTATTTGATGTTTACCGCTTCGTGGATATGAGGACACACTTAGTCCACGATTATAATGACGGCAAGATGTGTGAGCCCTGCCGCAAATGTTATGAGCTGTGGAATCGCAGTAAGCCCTGTCCGAATTGTTCATCCGAAAGGGCTGTCCAGCAGAAAAAGCAAATCATGAAAATGGAATATCTGGGAGATAAAAGTATTTTGATCCTTAGTACGCCCTGGGAGCAAGATGGTAAAGAATATGTGCTGGAGCTGGGACGCGATGTGACAAATTCTTTCAGCGTTTATGATGCTACCAGCGAAGACAGCAGTGAGCTGCGGGAACTAATCAGCAGTTACAGTGAACTTGCGGCCCGTGACAGTTTTACGGGCCTTTACAGTAAAGGCCATGCCAATAATCTGCTGCAGGAAATGTTTGCTGTTCAGAAAGAACAGTTAAAGCTGACGCTGGCGCTGATTGATATCGACCATTTTAAAAGTGTCAATGACAGGTTTGGGCATTTATGCGGCGATGAGGTCATTCTTTATGTAGTTGACAAAATAAATGCGCTTAATGAGCAGTGCAGCGGCTGGGCAGCCAGGATCGGCGGCGATGAGTTTCTGATCATTATGCGTAACATTAAGGATAGCCGTCTGCCGCTGATGAAAGCGGATGAGCTGAGAGCAGGCATCGAAAAACTGGGACTTGAAGCTGATGTCCGGGTGCCGCTGTCGATATCCGTAGGCGTATCGTTTTATCCCGTAGATGGTACAGATGATGCAGTGCTTTTATATAAAGCAGATAAGGCTTTGTATGAGGCGAAAAAGCGTGGCAAAAATAATTGTGTCATTTACAGTAAAGAGCTGGAAAATGAACCGTTCATGTCGCAGATAACCGCTGCGGAAAGCGAATAAAAAATGACCCGTACGATAAAATCCGTACGGGTCATTTTGTTTATAAGCTTGTCTTAAAGTGCTTTGATCATGTTGCAGAGTCTGTCGACCTGAGTTGGGTCTGTGGCCCAGCTGGTGCAGATACGGGCGGCGATCCTGCCGTCGTCCATGTATTCCCAGGGTGCAAGGGCAAACTGTTTACTCAGTTCGTCGTACATTGCCTGCGGGAAAATGATGAACTGCTGGTTTGTTGTGGAATCGGTCACAAAGCCCAGGCCTCGTTCCTGGACAGCTGCTTTGATCTGCAGAGCCAGTTCAACGCCGTGCCGGCAGATCTTATAATAAAGTCCGTCTGTAAAAAGCGTTTCAAATTGCAGGCCCAGCAGGCGTCCTTTGGCCAGTACGGCGCCGCCCTGCTTCATGATCGTGCGGAAATCGTCTTTTAGAGCCGGATTGATGATAACTGCCGCTTCGCCGAAAAGCGCGCCGCATTTGGTGCCGCCGATGCAGAAGACATCGCAGTTGTTTGTGATATCCGCCAGTGTCAGGTCATTGTCAGGAGCTGTCAGGCCGTAGCCCAGACGGGCTCCGTCGATAAAAAGATAAAGTCCGTAATGCCGGCAGACGGCATACAGCGCTTCCAGCTCTTCTTTGTGGTACAGGGAACCGATCTCTGTCGGCTGTGAGATATAGACCATTTTGGGCTGGACCAGATGTTCGCGGCTGGGGTCGCCTAAATACAGCTCGTGCTGCTGTCTGATCATGGCAGCTGTGATTTTGCCGTCAGATGTCGGCAGGTCGATTACCTTATGGCCGGTTCGTTCGATCGCGCCGGCTTCGTGCGTGTTGATATGGCTCTGTACAGTACCGTAAACGCCGTGGAAGGGGCGCAGTGCTGCGCAGATGATCGTCAGGTTGGTTTGCGTGCCGCCTGTCATAAAATGTACGTCGATATCGCTGCGGCCGCATTCTTTTTTGATCAGCAGGGCTGCTGTTTCACAGTATGGGTCGATCCCGTAACCGCCGGTCTGTTCAAAATTAGTTGCTGCCAGTGCTTCCAGTATTTTAGGAGTGCAGCCTTCTGTGTAGTCGCTGGTAAAATAATACATAACGCGCCACTTCCTTTACTTGTTTTTCCGTTTGGCCAGCCAGCCTTTAAGGTGTGTTTCGTAAAAAATCGGCAGCAGGGAGAAAATAATGATGCCCAGCGTAACATGGGAAAAATTGTTTTTGACCCAGGGCATATTGCCGAACAGATAACCGCCGCCGACGAATAAAAAGACCCAGGTCACAGCACCGGTCACATTATAGATAGCAAAAGTACGGTAATGCATACTGCCGATGCCGGCTACGAAAGGCGCCAGCGTACGGACGATAGGGGCAAAGCGGGCCAGGAAGATCGCTTTATGGCCATGTTTGGCATAAAAGGCTTCAGCCTTCTGGATATGCTGTGGTTTGATGAGTTTCGGATAATTCCGCAGGATCCGGTGCCCGAATTCTTCGCCGATCATGTAATTGCAGGCGTCACCTAAAATTGCGGAAACCAGAAAGATGATCACGAGCGTCGCCAGGTCAAGGCCGCCTGCTGTAGCTGCCAGGGCGCCGCAGGCAAAAAGCAGTGAATCGCCGGGCAGAAAGGGAGTCACAACAAGTCCGGTTTCGCAGAAAACGATCGTAAAGAGGATCGCGTAGATCCAGTGACCGTATTGCTCCATGACAAGAGGCAGGTAGCGGTCAAAGTGCAGGATGTAATCGAAAAAATTAGAATAAAGTGCTTCCATTGTCAGAGGTTACTTCCTTTCGCAAAAAACTAAGTTTATTTTATCATAAAATACCTGAATTTGATATGAGAAAATTAGATGGATATGGTATAATGACAATATCGTAAAGCGACGGGAATTTAAGCTGCAGGTGCGGCAATGATCTCGCCTGATGCTGACCTGCAGTCCAAACAGCCTGCTCTTACATTTTACAGCAGGCAGGAAGCGGGGCACGTCTGTGATAATGGTGATAGTTCTTTATGGAAGAGGAGTGAAGTTATGACAACTGATTTATGCTGGTGCGGCAGCGGCAAAGCTTATGCCGACTGTCACAGCGAAATAGACGCTAAAATCGAATTGTACCGCAAGGCCGGTCACGAAGTGCCTGACCGGGAGATGATCAAAACGCCGGAACAGATCGCAGGTATTCGAGAGGCCTGTAAGATCAATACGGCAGTTTTGGACGAAGTAGAAAAAAATATCAAAACAGGCATGACAACGGAAGAGATCAATACTATCGTACACGAATATACCGTTAGTCATGGTGCGATCCCGGCACCGCTCAATTTCTGCGGATTTCCTAAAAGTGTCTGTACCTCGATCAACGATCAGGTTTGCCACGGAATACCGTCGGCACAGGACGTTTTGAAAAGCGGCGATATCGTTAATGTCGATGTTTCAACTATTTATAACGGCTACTATGCCGATGCTTCCAGAATGTTTATGATCGGCAAAGTCGATAAAAAGAAACAGGATCTGGTAGCGATCACTAAAGAGTGCCTGCGCCGCGGGCTTGAGGCAGCACAGCCGTGGAGCTTTGTCGGCGATATCGGCGCAGCCGTGTCCGGTTTTGCTCATAAGCATGGTTATTCTGTCGTCACCGAATTCGGCGGTCATGGTGTGGGTATCGATTTCCATGAGGAACCTTTCATCTGCCATGTGGGCAAACGCAAGACAGGAATGCTGCTGGTACCGGGCATGATCTTTACGATCGAGCCGATGATCAATACCGGGAAGCGCGAGGTTTATGTTGATGCCGGCAATGACTGGACTGTTTATACTCAGGACGGCGGCATGAGTGCTCAGTGGGAATATACGGTGCTGATTACGGAAACCGGCAACGAAGTGCTGACTTATTGAGGTAGTGCTGTTTAAAAATAAAAACGCTCAGGGCTTAGGCTCTGAGCGTTTTCTTTTTAGTTAAGTGTTTTAAGGACGCGGGTGATCGCAGCAAATAACTCTTCAGGAACGATGGGTTTAGTGACATGGTCGTTCATGCCGCTGGCGTAAGCGCGTCTGATATCTTCTGTAAAAGCATCTGCCGAAAGCGAGATGATTGGGATCGTCTGTGCCTGCGGGTGCGTACTGCTGCGGATCGCCTGCGTTGTCTGATAACCGTCCAGGACCGGCATCTGAATATCCATCAGGATCAGAGCATAGGTGCCGGGGGCGCTGTTTGTAAACAGTTCCAGTGCTTCTTTGCCGTTGACGGCGCAGTCGCTGCTGATGCCGCGGCTTTTTAAAAGCTCCAGACACAGCTCCTGATTGAGAGGATTATCTTCAGCCAGCAGCAGATGCAGACCATGCAGGTTTTGTTCAGCCGTTGTGCTGTCTTTTTCAGCAAGTTCTTCGGCGTAAGGCAGTGTCAGCTGTACGGTGAACGTACTGCCTTTCCCTTTGGCACTGTTGACGCTGATGCTGCCGCCCATCAATTCAACTAAATATTTGACGATAGAAAGTCCAAGGCCGCTGCCGCCGTATTTTCTGGCGGTGCTGCCGTCTTCCTGCTCAAAAGGCTGGAAGACCTGAGCGAGCATTTGTTCCGACATACCGCAGCCGGTATCTGTAACGACCATTGTCAGGACAGTCTGATCAGCGCTGTCGGCCTGATGCTGAGTGATGTCAAGCGTGATCTGTCCGCCTGCGGCAGTGAATTTGACGGCGTTTGACAGCAGATTGCTTAAAATCTGCTGCAGACGCAGGCTGTCGCCGAGCAGGATATCGTGTTTGAAGGCTTCGCTGTTCAGGCTGAAACTGATATTTTTTTCGCGGCATTGGATGCTGTAAAGGCCCTGGAGTTCACGCAGTACTTGAGAAAGTTTAAAGGGAGAATTGTCCAGCTTGAGTTTTTGGTTTTCGATCGCGGACATATCGAGAACATCGTTGACGATACCTAAAAGCAGCTCGGACGAATAGCTGATTTTCTGCAGATATTCAGTGCGGCGGCTTTGTTTTTCCGGCTGCAGGGCCAGTCTGGTAAAGCCCAGGATGGCGTTGAGCGGCGTACGGATTTCGTGGCTCATTCGCGACAGAAAGCTGCTTTTAGCTTCACTGGCGGCCAGCGCCTGTTTGGCAGCAGTTTCCAGCTCCAGATTTTTAGCTTCCAGCAGTTCCAGATATTTTTGCCGCTGCAAAGTGAAATAAAGCCAAATGACCAGCATGACCAGTAAAGCGGCGATCAGATAGTCGTATTTATAGGCCAGATCAGACAGCGAAGGCCGGTAAGGCGACTGTACGGTCTCGTACATCACTATGTTATCCAGCGTTTTTGGATTCAGCGTGTCGATACATTTGTTGAAAATAGTCAGCAGCTGGCTGCCGTCGGCATTATTAGCTGCTGCCAGACAGAGATTATCGGGAAAATTAAATAAAGATAAAATCTTTAAATCGGTAAAGCGGGGATTTTGCAGATGATAGCTGATGATATGGTTGTTCTGCAGAGCAATGTCGGCCTCGCCGTCCGCTACTGCCAGCAGGCAGTCTCTGGTATTGGCTTTATTGATAATGGAAAAATGGGGATAGGTATTTAAAATAAGATTTTTATAGGCAATATAATTAAAGGGCAAAGCCACCTTCTGCGGTTTGGTGATGTCGATAAAATTATTTTTATTGGCGACAGCCATAACGCGTCCCTGAAAGAAAGGCTTGGAAAGCCGGATCGAAATGTTGTTTCGGTAAGGCTCGTAATCCGTGATCCCGGCGATCAGGTCAAAACCTTCTTTCTGCAGGCTCTGGTCCAGGCGGGCACCTGCCGGCAGCAGCTTTAAAATGACCTGGGCACCGGATAAGCGTCCCAACTCTTTGGCTATTCCGGGCAGGATACCTGCCGGCAGATTAGTTTCGGAACTGAATGCTGAAAGCGGTTCGTCGTTAGGGAGAAAACCGATGGTGATCGGCCCGCGGTGCGCCAGGAAGTCTCGTTCTTTTTTGGTAAGCAGCGGCTGCGTCAGCAGGGAGCTTTGTTCGTAATAGGCGGCATAAGTCGTATTTTCAAATTCAGGCGTATTGGCGTGAATGTTCATTAAAGCATCGTTTAGGCGCTGCAGGACGGCTTTATTGCCTTTAGTCGTAATAAAATAGATCGGGTCGGCCTGAAAGCGGGCCACTAACCGCAGATCTTTATATAAGGGCATGCTGCCGGTAACTACGGCATCGATCTGTTTATTTTGCAGCGCTTCGACCATAGCTTTGCTGGAATCAAAAAGTACAGGCTGATAGGTAAATGTATTTTTACGGGCAACATCGCTTAAAATTTCTGTCTGGAAGTTACCCTTGAGAACGCCGATCCGCAGACCGTTGAAGCTCTGGTAATCGTTATAGTAAACTTCGTTATCGTCATTGCGCACGTACATGACCATGTATTCGACGCCGCTGGGCAGCGAGGCAAATTCGTAGCTGGCGGCACGCTCAGGCGTGTACTGGGCCATGCCTAAAAGATCAAGCTCGCCTTTGGCTAAAAGCTCCAGACATTCCTGCCAGGTGGCATAAACATATTCATAACGCCAGCCTGTATAGTGCGAGATTTCGTTGAGATATGCAACGCCGTATCCGTCGACGGTTCCGGCTGCGGTTTTTTCGATAAAACCGGGGCTGTCGGTGTAGCCGACCCTGATGGGATGAGGGCGCATGCCAGTGGCAGCGGCGCTGAAAGGGTAAAGCAGCAAGAACAGGCAGCAGCAGAAAACGAGCAGATTTTTGTTCTTTTGGAAAATTGAGCGCAGGTGATCCATTAAGAAACCAGCTTTCCCAGGTTATGGTTTGTTGATACCTGTTGTTTTAAAGAGTAAAACAT
>OOBR01001857.1_pt1 | contig 10167 bp, 7 predicted proteins | sample 1671281 | NCBI WGS metagenome assembly OOBR01 (sample SAMN06348140, study PRJEB24527) | human gut metagenome | biome: human gut; feature: ankylosing spondylitis patient; material: feces | host: Homo sapiens | place: China | collected 2015-10
TCGCCCGTCCGGTGAATGACTTGTCTCGCGGTTGTTCTATCGAAGATGTATATCGCATGATTGCTATTACGGCTAATCAGGCTATTGCAGCAAAAAACAATAAATAAGTATCAAGTTTTAAGTATTAAAGACAATATGAAAATTCTAGTATTGAACTGTGGAAGTTCATCCATCAAATATAAATTGTTCGATATGACCACCAAAGAAGTGATTGCACAAGGTGGTATCGAAAAAATCGGTCTGAAAGGCTCTTTCCTTAAATTGACTTTGCCGAATGGCGAAAAGAAAGTACTCGAAAAAGACATTCCGGAACATACGATTGGTGTGGAGTTCATTCTGAATACATTGATTAGCCCGGAATACGGAGCTATCAAATCACTGGACGAAATCAATGCGGTAGGTCACCGTATGGTACACGGAGGCGAACGTTTCAGTGAATCTGTATTGCTGAACAAAGAAGTACTCGAAGCTTTTGCTGCCTGCAACGACCTGGCTCCGCTTCACAATCCTGCCAACTTGAAAGGTGTGAATGCAGTTTCCGCTATTCTTCCCAACATTCCGCAGGTAGGCGTATTTGATACAGCTTTCCATCAGACGATGCCGGATTATGCTTATATGTATGCTATTCCCTACGAAATGTATGAGAAATATGGCGTACGTCGTTATGGCTTCCACGGAACTTCTCACCGTTATGTTTCAAAACGTGTATGTGAGTTCCTTGGCGTTAATCCGGTAGGACAAAAAATCATCACTTGCCATATTGGTAACGGTGGTTCTATCGCTGCTATCAAGGATGGCAAATGTATAGATACTACCATGGGACTGACTCCGTTGGAAGGTTTGATGATGGGTACCCGTAGCGGTGACATTGATGCCGGTGCAGTAACATTCATCATGGAAAAAGAAGGCTTGAATACGACAGGCATTTCTAACCTGCTGAACAAGAAGAGCGGCGTACTGGGTATTTCCGGCGTATCAAGCGATATGCGCGAACTGCTGGCCGCTTGTGCTAACGGAAACGAAAGAGCCATCCTTGCTGAAAAGATGTACTACTACCGTATTAAGAAATATATCGGTGCTTATGCTGCGGCATTGGGCGGTGTAGATATCATCCTGTTTACAGGTGGTGTAGGCGAAAATCAGTTTGAATGCCGTGAATCTGTTTGTAAAGACATGGAATTCATGGGTATTAAACTGGACAATAATGTGAATGCAAAAGTTCGTGGTGAGGAAGCTATTATTTCTACTGCAGATTCTAAAGTGAAAGTAGTAGTGATTCCGACAGATGAAGAGTTGTTGATTGCATCGGATACAATGGATATTCTGAAAAAGTAAGAAGAACTGAGATAATAAAAAAAGGCGGCTTATCATGAAGTCGCCTTTTTTTGTTAACTCTTTTATAAGTCTCGTTTTTTTTACCTTACTTTGTGCTTCAAATCAATATTCGTTTTATTGGATTTACGCAAAATCGTTATTTTATAAATTCATTGATATGCGCTATTCTGTCATAATTCCCGTTTACAATCGTCCCGATGAGGTGGATGAATTGCTGCAAAGTCTCACTGTACAGTGTTTTAAAGATTTTGAAGTAGTTATTGTTGAAGATGGTTCGTCCATCCCTTGTAAGGAAGTGGCAGATCGGTATACAGATCGGTTGGACATCAAGTATTTCTCTAAACCCAATTCCGGACCGGGGCAGACCCGTAACTACGGAGCGGAGCGAAGCGAAGGAGAATATTTTATCATACTGGACTCTGATGTCATTTTGCCCGAAGGATATTTTGACGCGATAGAGAAGGAGCTTCAGGCTTCTCCTGCCGACGCGTTCGGTGGTCCCGACCGTGCGCACGATTCTTTTACGGATATTCAGAAAGCTATCAACTACTCGATGACTTCCTTTTTTACAACAGGCGGTATCCGTGGCGGAAAAAAGAAGATGGACAAGTTTTATCCTCGTAGCTTCAATATGGGGATTCGTCGCGAAGTGTATGAAGCTTTGGGGGGATTCTCTAAAATGCGCTTCGGGGAAGATATCGACTTCAGTATCCGTATTTTTAAAGGTGGCTATACTTGTCGTCTTTTCCCTGACGCATGGGTATATCACAAACGTCGGACAGACTTGAAGAAGTTCTTTAAGCAAGTCCATAACTCCGGCATTGCCCGCATTAACCTTTATAAGAAATATCCCGATTCGTTGAAATTGGTGCATTTGCTACCGGCAGTGTTCACGCTGGGAGTCTCTTCGTTTTGTTAGCTTTTTATCTACTATATTCCAAAACGGTTCCCGGGTGTGCGACAGGCGAGATGGCACTTCTGTTTTTAGGATTTGCCGCCATGTTGGCAGCACCTCTTCCCTTACTGCTCTATTCCTTGGTGGTTTGCGTGGATTCGACAATCAGAAATCGCAGTTTATGGATTGGAATGCTGTCAATTACTGCTTCCTTTATACAACTAATTGGTTATGGAACGGGATTCTGGCGTGCATGGTGGCAGCGTTGTATAAGAGGAAAGGACGAATTCGAGGCGTTTCAAAAGAATTTTTATAAGTAAGTGATTTGATCATGGAAAGCAAACACAAACTATCCATCAACCAGTGGGCGCTGGAAGACCGTCCCCGGGAGAAGATGATGGAGAAAGGAGCAGCCGCATTGAGTGATGCCGAACTACTCGCCATATTAATCGGCTCCGGAAATACGGAAGAAAGTGCTGTCGAACTGATGAGGCGTTTGCTTCTCTCTTGTGATAACAATCTGAACTCCTTGGCAAAGTGGGAAGTCTGCGACTATTCCCGTTTTAAAGGAATGGGACCGGCAAAGAGCATCACTGTAATGGCTGCCCTGGAACTCGGCAAGCGACGGAAACTGCAAAATATCCAAGAACGCCCCCGCATCTCTTGTTCAAGAGATATTTATGACATCTTCCAGCCTGTCATGTGCGACCTTGAACAGGAAGAATTCTGGGTATTATTATTGAATCAGGCGACGAGACTGATCGATAAGGTACGTATCAGCACTGGCGGAATAGACGGAACGTATACGGATGTACGTACCATTCTTCGGGAAGCACTGCTGCAAAGAGCCACGCAAATAGCCGTAGTGCATAACCATCCTTCGGGAAATATCCAACCCAGCCAACCGGACCGGACGCTGACGGAACACATCCGCCGGGCAGCCGACACAATGAACATTCGCCTGATAGACCACGTTATTGTTTGTGAGGATAAGTTTTACAGTTTTGCCGACGAAGGGCTGCTCTGAATAAATTTATTCTTATCTTTGCAATACATATTAATAAGGAAAGCCCTATGGAAAAATTTAAAATAGAAGAAAAGATCGTAGCCATGCTAAAGACGGTGTACGATCCTGAGATTCCGGTGAATGTATACGATCTTGGACTGATTTATAAGATAGATGTCTCAGACAATGGTGAAGTGGCGCTTGATATGACTCTGACTGCTCCCAACTGTCCGGCAGCCGATTTCATCATGGAAGATATCCGCCAGAAAGTAGAATCGGTGGAAGGAGTGACATCTGCCACTATCAACCTTGTGTTCGAACCGGAATGGGATAAAGATATGATGAGTGAGGAAGCAAAACTGGAACTCGGATTCCTGTAAATTCATAGCTCAAAATATAAAACTGATAACTCTAAACTCAAAACTCATGAAGAACGTTTATTTCCTTTCCGATGCGCATCTTGGTTCCCGTGCCATAGAACATGGACGTACACAGGAACGGCGCTTGGTGAACTTCCTCGACAGTATCAAGCATAAAGCTTCTGCCGTTTACCTGTTGGGAGATATGTTCGATTTTTGGTATGAATTCCGGTTAGTGGTTCCCAAAGGATACACCCGCTTTTTAGGAAAGCTCTCCGAACTCACGGATATGGGAGTGGAGGTACATTTCTTTACCGGCAACCATGATATCTGGTGTGGGGATTATCTTTCTAAAGAATGCGGAGTGATTATTCATCGTGAAGCATTGACTACCGAAATATACGGAAAAGAGTTTTATCTGGCTCACGGTGACGGACTGGGTGACCCGGACAAGAAGTTTAAGTTGCTGCGCTGGATGTTTCACAGTACAACACTTCAGACACTGTTTTCTGCCATCCATCCCCGTTGGAGTGTGGAATTGGGCTTGACGTGGGCAAAACATAGCCGCGAAAAGCGGGTGGACGGCAAAGAACCGGATTACATGGGGGAGAATAAGGAACATCTGGTACTTTATACAAAAGAATATCTGAAGAGTCATCCTAATATCAACTTCTTCATTTATGGCCATCGTCACATTGAACTGGATTTAATGTTGAGTGCTACTTCCCGTGTGCTGATTCTTGGAGACTGGATTAACTATTTCTCCTATGCGGTATTCGATGGGGAGAATCTATTTTTGGAAGAGTATATAGAAGGAGAAACACAAGTTTGATTCTTATTCCATTAAAAAGTGGAAATTCCGATTGATATAAGGTTTCTTGAAGATAGATAGAAACCGGAAAAAGTCAAGACCACGTCTTCTGATTCATTTCATAAGAATAGAATAAATCTGAAGACGTGGTCTTGATGTATTTAGTTGCCCAACTTGAATACTACAGAGGCGTATCCTCCCAGTTTCAAGGTGTAACTGTCGCTGTCTGTATTTTGTTGAGCTTCGCCATTCACAAACAATACTTTCTCAATCTTGTCTGTCAGCGGAAGTAGCATGGCCGTTCCGCCGAAATTATGGATGACAAGCAGTTTCTCGTTGTCCTTGGTCATATACCAGGCGGCAATCGGCTTATAGTCTTTCTCCTGTGATTCGTTGTAGACGGAATGTTTGGTCATACTTCCTTCTGCCAGTGCCGGATAGGTGTTGCGCAATCGGGTGAGGGAGAAATATATGTTCAGAAGTGAATGGGTATCGGCTTGTTGGTCCGCTACCGTTTTCACATTTTTCGAAACGGTGGCATCCGTCTTGTCTGTGTAGTTGGTAGTGTAGCTATCTCCCCATAGCATCGGGCTGCGCACATATTCGTCTCCGTTATCCTTTGTTCCGTAAAGTCCCAGTTCTTCACCGTAATAGATGTAAGGATGTCCGGCGGAAGTGAGTAAGACGGCGGCGGCCAGTTTGCATTTGTCGGTGGATTTACCCAACTTGGACGATGTACGGTCTTCGTCATGGTTACTCAGTTTCGTTGCTTCGATGTAATCGCTTCGATAGTTGGCGTATTTCTGTTGGTAAGAAAGGATGTCTTTGACAAAATAACATCCGGTACTATTATTGATTCCCCATTCCAGACGATACCAGAAGGAAAATTCAAAAAGGGCGGGCAGACCTTTATAATAAGGAGCTACTTTATCGTATTCCGATAACACTTCGCCTACCATATAGAAGTCGTCCGTATGTCCTTTTTGTTTGTAATAGGCGTTCATATCTTCATAGAACATTTTCAGGAAACGAGGATTTTCTTCGCTGGTCTCACTGTGGTAGATGTGCTTCACGGCGTCGAGGCGGAGGCCGTCCACACCACGGGCGATCCATCCTTTGGCGGCGTCTGCTATTGCCTGATATGCCGGTGATTCGCCTGCCTGGTCTACAGGGCCGTAGTTAAGGTCGGCAAACCAGTCGGTGCAGAAATGAGAATGGAAATAGGTGATCTGCTGGCTGTCGAACATGATGTTGGCAGGGTTGCCGACGTTGGTCAGTTTGAAATCCTTGTTCAGCGCGAGTTTCTCGGACGAGGAAGAGGCGCCGTATTTTGTTCCGGATGGCCAGGAAGAAGCATTGCTAGTACGGATCAGAAGCCCCCAAGTGGACTCAAAGTCGACGGTGAGTTCATAGATGTTGTTTCCTTTGTCATAAAACTTTTTACAGATGTCTTCTCCGTAGTATAAGTATTTGGCGTTGTCGGTACCTGTGTCTGGATTATCCTCGTCTGCTTTGGTGCCTGTGGAAACGACAAGGATGGGGGAAGGTGCGTTGCTCCAGTCCAGTGTAAATTTCAGCAGTCCTTTCACGGCAGCGGTCTCGTCAGAAACCTGAAACCATTCTGCGGCATTGTATCCGGCTGCTCCTTCTTGGGTGATCATGGCGATTTTGCCTGCTGCGATATCTGTTTTCGGGTCTTCAGAGAAAGAATAATAATTGCGATACGGGCTTTCGGATGATGAACTAGCTTCGGTGAACCACGGGTGGGCAGTGCCGGTGTGGTTCATTACGTAGTCCAGATAAATCTTGATGCCTCGGTTGTGGGCTTCTGTAACCAGACGGTCGAAGTCGCTTTCTGTGCCGAGCTGCGGATTGACTTTGGTGTAGTCTGTGACGTCATATCCGTGATAAGACATACAGGGGTGGATGGGAGAGAGCCAGAGGGCTTTCACGCCTAGTTGGTTGAGATAGTCCAGCTTTTGGGTGACGCCATTCAGGTCTCCATATCCGTCTCCGTCGCTGTCGGCGAAGGAATAGACCAGTAACTGGTAGGAGATATCTGCCCGTTTGGTCTCGTCCCATGTGTCGGGAGAGGCGGTAAGTGCGGTCCATTGCCCTTCGACGGGCGGTTCGGGTTCCGGAGCAGGGTCGGTGATATTTTTGTCATCGCTGCAAGCGGTCATGAATGCCATGAGCATTGACAACCACAAAAGAGATAAAAAGTGGAGATGTTTATTCATAATGATGATGTATTAAAGACAATAAATGTAGTCTCTTAAAAAACAGTGGCCGCCCCGATTCCATTGTATTCGCGACGGCCATTCCCTGTTTCCTTGATTTCTTGTAGTATTATTCGATACGGCCTGTTCCGTTGCCGAAGTTCAGATAAACCTTTTGTCCGGTTTTACCTTGTACCGCAGCTTGGTCACCACCGTTGCCCCGGTAAGCTATTTGTCCGTCGAAGATGATAAATTCTGTTTTCCACCAGTCGCCGGCAGAGACAGCTTTCGGATTTACGCAGATTCGTACTGCGCCATCTTTCAGGAATGCCGGAGAAACAAATTCACCATCAGCCGTTCCGGGCACGGTAAATAAGTCCTGTTCTACCAGTTGCGCATCCCAACCGTTGTATGAGGTATCGCCCATCAGATATACATTCGGCTTTTCAAATTCTATCACTTTATCATCACCGATAACGGAGACGTATACTAAGTACCAGCCGGCTATACCGACTTTCAAATTGCCGCCCTCGTCCGATAATCCGGCAAGGTCTTTGGATTCCTGTGAGATAGCATCTACAAAACCGAAGTCATTGCCCCAGTTGGCTTGCGGTGCAAACTTCACCTGATCGTTAGCAGCGAAATAGAAGATTCCCCAGAAAGTTCCTTTCGTTCCGTTGACCGGAACAAGTGCTTTCCAAGCATTCGGATCACCGGCAGGAGTTCCCCAGTTGTATGCGCTGCCAGTCATGTAAAGTTCGGTGGGCGCACTGTTGTCTTTCACTGTAAAACGGTAGTTGAAGGCATCGAACGAGATTTTGATCTTACCGTCCAGTGCTGTATTAATGGCTCCCACATTTGTCCAGCTAACAAAATTATCACCGGAGTCATCACCGTCTACACTACTTCCCAAGGCTTTGGTCCAGTCTATGTCGTTTCCGTTAATAGCTGAAGCCGGGAAAATCTTGAAGTTCGAAGTACTTTCTATTTCTGCTTCCAGTATATACAGGTTTTCATCGAGAGCGTCCTTCTTCATCTGTTGGGCACTGTTACCGTCCCAGCCTGTGAAATCACCGACTATATAATAGCCGTCGGGATCAACAGCCGGAGTTGTGGCAGGCTGCAAGGTGATGCTTACTTCATTTCCCACCAGTTGAATACCTTCACCGGAAGGAGTTACGGCAGAAGCATTGATAGAGATTTTCAATTCACGTACCACGCTTGCACGGCTTTTGTAGGCTTCCTGCGTCACACTGTCCAGTTGTGCCAAGGCTACTTTAAAGACATGGTCTTCCGTCATGGAAAATGGAATGGTGTGATTCTCATTCAGTGTCAAAGAGTTGACAGCGATCTTACTGCCTTCTTCGGCTGTGGTCGAGCTTAACTTTGCGATTTCTACGGAATCGGCTGTGGCCGCATCCATGACGATGCTGGCGTCTTTGCCTGCTGTGAAAGTTGCAGTCAACTGTCCCGCTGACTCTTCCTGGGGATTGGACTGGGGATCAGCCCAGTCCTTGAAATCTTCGTTACAGGCAGAAAACCCGATTGCTGCCAGAAACATCCCTATGTATATTAAATGTTTTTTCATGATGAATCGTTCTTTTTAAAGTTAATTACTTCTTTTCTCCTGTACCTGCCGTGAAGTTCAGATGGATCACATTGCCGGCTGAACCTTGTACGGAATAACCGTCTCCCTTTTCTGTCCAACTGTCAATAAGGTTGAAATCACGATAGAAGATTTCACCGTCATGGAGTGTAAACTCGGTTCTCCACCAGTCGAGGTCTGTCTTGAAGCACATACGTACTTCTCCGCTTGCAGTCATGGCAGGAGATACGAAGTTACCGTCTTTGGTGGCGGGAACCGTAAACTTCCATTCGTCGTTGAATGCCCATGAACCGCCGGTTGTGTTACCGAACAAATACACTTCAGCTGGGTAGAAAGTAATGGTAAACTGATAATCATCCCCTTTGACAGCCGCTTTGACGTAGAAGAGATACCATCCGGCGTTTTCTACGACGAAGTTGTCACTGCCGCTGACTCCTGCTCCGGCTTTGTCGGTAACCGTCACGCGGTTGTCGTTAATACCGATATACTCGTTTTCCTTTGTTCCGAACTTGAACTCGGAGTTGGCATCGAAGTAAATCATTGAATAGAACTGACCGTCCATACCGTAGACACCTGCCATCGGTTTCCATACTTTCCAGTCGGTATCCAGCATAGAACCTACAATGAACATTGTCTTGGGAGGTGTCAATGAGCTGGTGCTCTTGGAAATCAGAACGTTGGGTAACTCAATCACATTGGAAAAACATACTCCTTTTCCACTGCTTGTGATGTTGGCCTTCAGGCGGATATATACAGCTACCGGTTCGGTAGGGAGTTCTGCCTGCTCTCCGTTCACGGCCGTCCACAAGTCGAGAAGCGCATTGTTGAGTTCGGAAGCATCCACATTGATCTTTGCTGTCGGGGAGGTGCTTTCCAACACTGTATAGTTGGCTTTGCTCTCATCTGTCGCTTCTATGAAATCCTGTTCAAATGAGGCTTGTACCGTGTAGGTGGTAGCTGCCGGAAAACCGTAGTCCGGTTGCGAACAAGTGAGTTCTACAGTTTGGGCATTCTTCAGGTCATATACATTGTTGGCTGCATACGCGGGCGTATTGAGCGTGAATGTATCGGGTTCGTTCAGGATCGGATTGCTGTCATTGTCTGTTTCGCAGGCTGTAAATAGAGGCAGTGCGAAGGTGACAGCGAGTAATATGTTGGATATTTTTTTCATAATGGCATTCTTTTATATAAGGATGAACTCTTGGTTATTTATAGCCTTCATTTTGTGACATATTCCTGTTATTGTTGATATCCGATACAGGGATAGGATATTTGTTGTAGTATGAAGCGACAGATGTTCCGTTCATTGCTCCACCTTTCCAGTCCCAAAGATATTTATTGGTTGTGAACATACCGAAACGAACCAAGTCTGAACGACGGCGACCTTCCAGATAGAACTCGCGTGCCCATTCGTCGATAAGTTCCTGTTCGGTTACGGTTTGTACCTTTCTTGTGCAGTTGGCGCGTTTGCGAAGTTCATTGATGTCTCCTGTGGCGTCTCCTCCCTGGCGGAAAATGGCTTCCGCACGTGTCAGGTATGCTTCTGCCAGACGGAACAAAGGAATGTCTGTGTCAGGATAAGTAGCATGGCTGACAGGTTTTCCGTCAGAGCGGTAATTCTGCCATTTTACAATCGACAAGCCATCGGTGAATCCGCTGATCGCATCTGTCTGAATCTTGCGTCTGCCGCCTCCTACACCAGAGTATAGCAAGGCACGGTCGTCACCGGCAGCTTTGATCATGTCTTCTGTTCTGATGCCGTGTTCTGCATCGAAAGCATCGATCTGCTCATCTGTATCTAAGCCTTTGGTCGGAATTTCAACATCGGCGGGCAGCATCGGCACATCTTCGAGATTGGAGAAGAACTTTTGTACCATTGCTGCACGGGCAAAGATACAGGACCAACCGTTCGTTGTTCCCATACGGGGCATACCGG
>OOBR01001859.1_pt1 | contig 10161 bp, 5 predicted proteins | sample 1671281 | NCBI WGS metagenome assembly OOBR01 (sample SAMN06348140, study PRJEB24527) | human gut metagenome | biome: human gut; feature: ankylosing spondylitis patient; material: feces | host: Homo sapiens | place: China | collected 2015-10
ATTAATGCGAAACTCAACCACTCTTTCTCGGATCGGAGCCGTGCCTATCTGAGCTTTTATATGGGGCAAGATGCTTTCAGGCAAGGGAGTAAGGAGAAGAATGGGGATTCCGAGGATATGTTTCTGTGGCGTTGGGGAAACTTGATCGGCTCTGCTGGATGGAACTACGTGTTCGGGCAAAAACTGTTTGGTAATTTGATGGTGGGTTACAGCCGTTTTCGTTCTCATATCCGGCAGGAAGTGGGGGGATATGAAATTTATGCAGGTAAGGAGGGAAAAGAATCGTTCAAACGAGAGAGCTACTATAAATCGGAGATGGAGGATCTGAGCGTACGTTTGTCGGTGGATTACAGTCCTTCAATGAATCACCGGATACGAATGGGCACGGATTACCTGTATCATAATTTTCGCCCGGAGAATAGCCAGCAACGGTCTTGGGTGAACGATTCGTTAGTAAATCCCGTATATGAGCTTTTGTATGATTATTCCTTGATAAAAGGGCATGAGTTCTCTTTGTTTGCCGAGGATGAGATGCGGGTCACGGATCGCTTGCGGGTGAATGCCGGATTGCGGTATACCTTGTTTCATGTAGAGAATGAGATCTATCATTCTTTTCAGCCTCGTTTGTCGGCACGTTATTTACTTCGTCCGGATCTATCGGCGAAGATATCCTACAGTAAGATGAACCAATATGTCCACTTATTATCGAATACCTATGTGAACCAACCTACGGATATTTGGGTCCCGGTGACGGAGCAAGTCCCTCCGATGAGTTCTCACCAGATTACCGCCGGGCTTTATTATAATCTGAAACGGATGTATGATTTCTCGATCGAGGGGTATTATAAACGGTTGAATAACTTGATTGATTATAAGGATCATTGGCCGGTTGAGACACATTTCTCCGGTTGGGAAGACCGGGTCGGTTTGGGAAAGGGTAAGACCTATGGTGTGGAGTTTATGGCGCAAAAGACAAATGGGAAGACAACCGGATGGATCGGGTATACGCTCTCTTGGTCGGATCGGTGGTTTCCGGATGGTTCCGTGAATAAGGGGCGTCATTTCCCGTTTCGCTTCGACAACCGGCATAAGGTGAATGTGGTCGTTTCTCGTAAGTTATCCCGGAAGGTGGAGTTAACGGGAGCTTGGGTGTTCGCCTCAGGAAACCATATTAGCTTGCCGGAGTATAAATATCTGTCTCCGATTTATCAGAAAGAGAACGGGTATGCCGGAGTAGATTCATACAGACCGATGAATTCAGGTTTGAGCGCTCGTAATAATTATCAATTGTCTCCTTATCACCGTTTGGATCTGGGCGTGAATTTTTATCGATATAAAAAGAAGGGTCGGATGGGGATTTGGAACATAAGTATATACAATACGTATTTGAAACCGAATCCCTTCATGACGGAGGTTATGGTAAACCAGGATATAAATCAGCGATATCATGTAGTGCTACAGGAGACGATTTTGTTCTATTGCATGCCCTCGGTTTCTTATACTTATAAATTCTAGCTTATGAGAAGATATTTACCTTACCTGTTCGTGTTAGGATTATTGATGGTCTCTTGCGTTCGGGATGTGGAGATTGATTTGGAGGATCTGCCGGATCGGATTGTACTGAACGCATCGGTATGTCCCGGAAAGGAGGTGTGTGCTCATCTCTCGAAAACATGGTTTATCATGGATAGCGTTCCCGATTTTGAGCTATCCGACGCGAAAGTCCGTGTCTATGTCAATGATGAGTTTCAAGGTCTTATGCGCAATGATGACCTGCCGGAAGATTCTATACATTCACGGGGGCAATATGTTCTGCCCGGTTGTTTCGTGAGACAGGGGGATTGTTTGCGTATAGAGGCCGAGGCCGATGGGTATGAGCCGGTATCCGGGGAAACTCGTATCCCCGGTCGGGCACGGATTTATGAGGTGGATACCTTATCCTATCGATCTTCTGCCTACTATGCCGAATATCTGCGTTTCTCTGTTAAAATCGGGGTTGAGACGGATTCCTATTATCGTTTAATCGTGGAGCAGATCTTGGACTTCCGGAAGGGGGATAGTACCCGTACCGTAACCTCTTTCCGTAGCTTAGGAGGATATAGTTGGTATTATTCTGGTTTTAGCGTGGATTATGAGGATCCTGTTTTCCAGTCTTTTGGAGGTAGTCCTATCACGAGCCAGATGGATGGGCGTTACTGTATGGGCGTATTTAGAGGGGAGGATCTGGTTAATACGAATGCTATTAAGGTTTCTGTTTTTCCTGTTGAATACTCGTATGAGAGTGATACCCTTTCTATGGACGTTCATTACGATGTGCGCCTGTTGTCTATCTCCGAGGATTATTATCGATATATGAAGATTATGAGGGGCTACTCTATCACGATCGGCGATGCGAATTTCGGGGCGTTGATAGAGCCTGCCGATACGTATTCGAATGTGGAGAACGGCTTTGGGATTGTCGCCGGATATCAAGAGGATAAATTGCGTATCACGATGCCGAGAGACACGGTGCCTCCTTATTGGAATCCTTGGGATGGATAAGCCCATCCTGCGTTGACGACCTGTGCTTGCCGGTTCATACATCATGAAGCGGTAAGTTCACGAGGTATGAAAAAAAGGCTTTTCCTTGATAGGGGTATTTCCGGGAGATCCTGTCTTATCAATGAACTCAATAAAGTAGAATGATGACAGAGTGGATGAATAAATGGCTTATGGCCATTTTTTGCTGGATGATTTTTATGCCTGTTCCAGACCTCTTGGCCCAATCAGCCAAGACGAAGGATGATCCCCGGATTACGTTGCGTATGAAGGAGGTTTCGTTGCCGGAGGTCTTGTCAGAGATCGAAAGACAGGCGGGCGTGACCTTCTCGTATGAGTCTTCTTTGTTGAAAGAGCTTCCGAAGATCAGTTTCCAAGTGAAAGATGAGGCATTGACGGATTGTTTGACCCGCTTGTTCGAGTCGTATCCGATCGTGTATAAGGTGAGTGGAAAGATCGTGATTCTGAAGCGTAGACAGAGACAGGTAACGATCAGCGGCTTCGTGAGGGACCAAGCGTCCTCGGAGTCTCTGATCGGAGCCTCTGTTTATGAGGTCGCCAGCCGGAAAGGCTCGGCTACGAATAGCTATGGTTTTTTCAGTTTGACGCTTCCGCCGGGGAATATCCGCTTGCATGCTTCTTACATTGGCTATGAGAGCTGTTCCTTTAATTTCACGGAATTGGATAGGGATACTTTGTTAAATATTGAGTTGCGTCCGAACGCCCGTCTGGAGGAAGTGGTAGTTACGGCTTCGGAGCGGGATCGTTTGTCTGTAAATAACACCTTGATGGGAACGATGGAGTTTAGCCAGAAGACGATCAAGGCGACACCGACCCTGTTTGGTGAGTCCGATATCGTGAAGACCTTGCAACTGACTCCGGGTGTAGCCAGTGGGACAGAGGGACTGGCCGGTTTATATGTTCGTGGCGGCGACCAAGATGGAAATCTGTTTTTGATAGACGGTAATCCGGTTTACCAGATCAATCATGTCGGCGGGCTATTCTCCGCTTTCAATCCGGAGGCGATCCGTAATCTGGACTTTTTCAAGGCGGGTTTCCCTGCGAGATATGGCGGGCGACTCTCGTCTGTGGTAGATGTCCATACCAAAGAGGGCAATATGAAAGAGTACCATGGTAGCGCTACGATCGGGCTGATCTCCGGTAATCTGAGCTTGGAAGGCCCTATCATCAAGGATCGCACGGCTTTTCAGATAGCGCTTAGACGCTCGTGGCTGGATGTACTCTCTGCCCCAGCGATAGCGATAGCAAATAAGGTTCGAAAAGACGGTCATAAAATAAATCTTCGTTATGCTTTTCACGATTTGAATTTAAAGCTTAATCATCGTTTCAGCGATCGCAGCCGGATGTTTTTCAGCTTATATAACGGGAATGATGTATTAAAAGGAGGGGGAACGGATTTCTCAACAGAAGAAGAGCAAGTCCCTTATACGGATGGTACCCATTCATCGCTGCGTTGGGGTAATTTGATGGGAACCTTGGGCTGGACTTATGTCTTCAATAACCGTTTGTTCGGACGGGTTTCCGGGGTCTTTTCACGGTATCGCTCGAATGTACGGAGTTCAAAAGAATATAATTATGGTGTGGAAGGAGAAGATAATTATCTCTCTTCTTCATCGGAAACGAGTAGTTCTACCTCTATCTTGGATATGGGCGTCCGTTCCTCTTTTGATTACACGCCTTCTACGTCGCATGTGATTCGTTTTGGAGGGGATTTCTTGATGCACCGTTTCCGCCCGGAGTATAATGAGGTGAAAGCAGCCGGTTCCGGTATGCTGGAGTTTTCGAATATAGGGAAAATATATACAAATGATCTGCTATGGGCCCGTGAGGCGGCTATCTTTGGAGAGGATGATTGGAATGTCTTACCTAGCTTGCGTTTGAATGCGGGGATTCGGTTTAGCCTGTTCAATGTGGAGCGGAAGGCTTATACCTTATTGGAGCCTCGCGCTTCCTTGAGATGGTTGCTACGTGACGATCTTAGCTTCAAAGCCTCATACGCCCGTATGGGGCAATATATCCATTTATTGGGCAACAGTTATATAAATTTGCCGACGGATGCGTGGATGCCTGTTACCCGTAAGTTGAAACCTTTAATCAGTGATCAAGTCTCCGCTGGTTTCTATTATAATCTGATGCGTTCTTATAGTTTCTCGGTAGAGGGGTATTATAAATGGATGAAGAACCTGTTGGATTATAAAGACGGCTATTCCTTCTTGCCCGGTACGGCGGCTTGGGAGGAAAAAATGGCGGTCGGTAAGGGGCGTTCGTATGGCGTGGAGTTCTTGGCTCGCAAGGAAAGCGGACGTACGACCGGTTGGATATACGCTTTCATGGTCGGATCGGCGTTTCGATGAGATCGATAACGGGCGACGCTTTCCGGCACGTTACGATAACCGGCATAAGCTGAATATCGTGGTATCGCATAAACTATCGGAAAAGGTGGAGCTGACAGCTGCTTGGACGTATACTTCCGGCAATCGCATGACCTTGTCGTTGGAGAGTTATGAGCAAGCTGGTACGCTTACTATTTCCAACCAATACAAGATGAATAACTGGTGGGAACCATCCGGGGAAGTGGTGGATTTGTATACACGTCGTAATAATTACCAGATGCCGGCTTATCATCGTCTGGATTTGGGACTTAATATTTACCGTCCGAAGAAGAAGGGGCGAATGGGCATCTGGAATATCAGTATTTATAATGTATATAGCCGGATGAATCCGTTTATGGTCTATAAAAGTGATAACTGGGAACGAACGAATAACTTAGTCCCGGGTTCTTCTTCTCCCTATAACGGTAAAACAAAACCTTGTTTTAAGTTGATAGGTATTATGCCTATCATACCTTCCATATCATATACTTATAAATTCTAGGAAGATGAAACAGATAAAGAGTATCTTAATAAATACGATTTGTATAGTAAGCCTGTTTGGTTTGATGTCTTGCATCAAGGAGATCGATCTTGAATCCTTACGGCCGGATCCCACTTTGGTGGTGAACTGTGTCGCTATAACCGGCGAACCCTTAACCGTAAGTGTCTCCCGTACTTGGTTTTTCACGGATGATCATCCGAACGTGACTTTGGATAAAGCCGAGGTGAATTTATTCGTGAATGGCGCTTTTAAAGAGCGTATGAGCTTTCAGGAGGGGGATGAGGCATTTAACACGAAAGGGTATTTTAAGTCTGATTTTATACCGGTGAAAGGGGATCGTATCCGTGTGGAAGCTTCTTATCCGGAATATGGTGTGGCAAGCGCCGAGACAGTCATGCCAGCGCCCGCCCGGGTCTTGAAAGCGGGGGTAACCTATGCCACGGTAGCTGGCTCTTTTGGTTCTGCTCGCCAGAATGCGATTTATCAGGTAACACTCAAAGATAACCCTGCCGAGGAGAATTATTATTTACTCCGTATGGAAGAGGGCATTCCTGTTTTTGATGGAATAGCTAAGGAATATACAGGAGAATATAAATGGTTCTCGGTGAGTCCAAACTATGCGACTGAACCTGTTTTTGGTCAATCGTTGACAGCCTTGGATCAAATCTTTGGCAATGACTGGATGTATGGGTATGATGGGAAGGTCTTTTCTGATGAGTTAATAAACGGGCAAGAATATACCTTGCACTTAACGGATGAGTATTATTATGAACCTTATTATGGATCATATCCGCTAAAAGTAGTCCCGGATTCGATAGGGATAGAAGATCTAAATGAGGAAGATTTTCTTCCGATTCCACCCAAGCACCTACGGGTACACCTATATGCTATCTCGGCGGAATACTATCGATATCTGAAAGTTTTGCAAGATAAAGACACGGATTCAGTTTCGAACCTTTTGATCGATGGCGGTCTGGCCGAACCGATCCGTGTATTTAGCAATATAGACGGTGGTGTCGGTATCCTAGGCAGTTGCCATGTAGGAATGTTTGAGACGGAAATAGCGTCTTCCTCACATTCCAATCTTGAAGCGGCCCGATTTGAAGACGGGATAGACTAGGAACTGTGGTTCCATCTTCCGTCGTACCGGGTTGTATTCATAGTTGATACCGGCTCCCATCCAGAAATTATCAGTAACCTTGAACTCCATTGAGCCGCCCACTTGGGTATGATAGAAAAAGGGATTCCTAAGCATATGGGGATTGTTGTACTCGTCGGCGTAATAAGCGTATTGTCCCCATCCTTTCAGTTTCAACCAGTCCGTAGGTTGATATTCCACTTGTACGTTTGCGCCGGCTGTTATTCCGGGACTAGGGTTGAAGGGACTAAAGAAACGACCACCGAATCCTCCGCCATAAAGACTCCAATTGCCGCTGTGCCAAGAAATACCCCCGTTCATGATCGTCATGCCTCCGACTCCCGGCCATGTATATTGAACACCGTTAGCGATAAGATCGAAACTTTCGTTTAGCCGTTTCATATAAGTCTCATTGAAATCCAACGCCATAGGCGATACCTCCCGAAGCATCGGGGTATATACGTTAAAGAACGGCTGATAGGCGGCGGAAGATATCTGCATATCCATCGGACGCTCTTGTAGGGACGTATGGGGAATATCGGGCGTGAACTCCCGCAGTTTAATATCGATATCCCGTGTCCCCGCAGGGGTAAATGTCTTATAAGAGGCTTTCGGGATGTTCAACTCATACGTCTTGTTTTTAGGCAGGACGATGATTTTACCTTCTTTATTTAAAATAAACGAAAAGTCAGACTGTGCCTGAATTCCAACGACACATATCCATGCCATGAATATAAATAATCCTCGTCTCATACACTCTCCTCCTATTTTTGATGTGAAGGTAACTTTTTTTTGAATAAGATGCAACTTTTAGGATACCTATTTCATCCATATAATAGAGAGCATAAGTACTTATGGATGAACAACTGTTAATCGATGGATGTATGCGAGGCGAATCATGGGCTCGTAAGGAATTGTACGAGCAATATGCTCCTGCCATGATGAGTGTTTGCATGCGTTACGTGGGTGACAGGGAGACGGCTCGTGATCTTCTGCAGGACGGGTTCGTGAAGATATTTACGAAGATCCGGTCGTATTCCGGCTCCGGGGCTTTCGGGGGATGGATACGGCGGATCTTTGTCACTACGGCTCTTGAATATCTCCGGTCTTCAGAGAACACGAGGCTAAGTGTAGGTTTGGATGGCTATGACGACAGTTTGGAAGATATCAACTACTCCGTATTAGACCGTTTATCGGCAGATGACTTGTTGGCTTGCGTGGCCCAATTGCCGCCGGGATATCGTACGGTCTTCAACTTATATGCGATAGAGGGATATACGCATAGCGAGATCGCCGAGATGCTGCATGTACAGGAGGCGACTTCCCGTTCCCAGTTTATCCGGGCGAGGAACGCTTTGCAAAAGAGTGTACAATCTTTAATAAGGCATGAAAATGCGGGACGATAAGGATCATAACGAACGGCTGGATGATTTCAGCGGCTATATGCGGCAGCGCTTGGAAGAGCACCGGTTGCCGGTAGATGCTGGCGGCTGGGATGAGGTGGAGGCCCGGATGAACCGAAGAGCGAGATCACGGGGTTGGTTGTGGACGAGAGGCTTGGCCGCCGCCGCAGTGCTGGCCTTGGTTATTTGGCTGCTACCTTCCCCGGAGAAGATGCCATTGGAGGAATTGAGCCCCTTTCAGAAAGAGATATCGGAGAAAGCGGAGGAAATGAATATTCTTCCGGAGCATCCCGTTTTACCTGTAGAGCCTGTAAAGAAACGTATAGCGAAAGTGCTGAAATGGGAAAAAAAGGCTAAGCTTTCCGCTATTGTCGGGGAAAAGGAAACGATCCGGGAGGATGAGAAGTGTGAGACTATCGAGATTATTGAGAAGGATGCGATTGCGGCTATCGTAGAAGAACCGTCTGCGAAGGAGGATGCGTCCGAGGATTCGACGGACATAGTCGTTAAGCGAGGTGACTCTACGGTTCCTCTACCGGAAGGCGAACGGAGTCCCCGACGAAAAGCCTCTTTGAAAAAGAAAGCCAAGAAGAGTAAACGGAATAAGTGGTTATTGGCCGCCGCCGTTGGCTCTAGTGGTTATGTAGATAGCTTTTTAAATACGGATATGAGTTATGGTGATGTTTCTTCTCCGGGAGATATGAATGTTCCTTCCCAAGATCCTGATCCGGATAAGCCGGATAAAGACGATGATGAGAAGGAGAATGGCAATACGCCTTCCCAAACGGTCTCATTTCGTAATGCCCCGGTATTACGGAGTTCTAAGGTGGATGAGAACTTCTTGGATAATCGTTCGTTCGAATCTTATCCGGACGTTAGCTATTCCCTTCCGATATCTTTCGGTTTTACGGTACGGAAGGATTTGAGCCGGCGTATAGCGGTGGAAAGTGGATTGATGTATACGTATTTATCCACTACATTCAAGAGGGGAGGGGATTGCCCGTCAGAGGTGAAATCGTCTTTGCATTATCTGGGTATTCCCTTGAATCTGGTGGTTTATTTATGGAAGAATCAGCGATGGAATGTCTATCTCTCCGGAGGCTTTATGATGGAGAAGGGCTTGCAGGCCGTGTATAGTGGCTATATCGCCGGAAACGGAACGACTATCTCCAAGAGCAAAAAGGAGGATATCCATGGTATGCAATGGTCCGTGAATGCCTCGGTCGGTGCTGCTTATCGTTTTTATGGGGATTGGAGCCTCTATTTCGAGCCTCGCTTCTCCCATTATTTTGACTGTGATCAACCGGCTAGTATCCGTACGGACAAGCCGTTGGGATTTGGGTTGAGCGCAGGTATACGATATGCTTTTTAATGATTAAATCTATTATAATTATGCGGAAACTTTTTTATTGGGCGTTTGCCTTTAGCCTTTGCGTCTTAATGGGATGCAAGGATGATGGAGTGAGAGTGGAGGTCGTGCGGTATGCTATCAACGAACCGGTATTCATGTCGATCTCCGAGTTTCGGAATTCAGTGAAGGTGACGGATGAGGTGGTGCCAATCACCAAGCGGGGTAAGATCTGTTTCTATAAGGATTACCTGTATATTTCTTCCCCGGATAAGGGCATCCATATCGTGGATAACAGGAATCCGGCATCTCCCCGGATAGCGGGCTTTGTAGAATTGATCGGTAACGAGGATCTCTCGATCAAGGATGATAAATTGTATGCGGATTCGTATGTGGATCTGGTCTGGTTCGATATCTCCGATCCGGAGAGACCTGAATTGGAAGGTCGTGTGGAGAACGCTTTCCGTTATGCGCTTCCGACCATAGAGAATGGCTATGGGTTCGATTATAATATGTGTTATTCGGAGGAAGCGAGAGCGAAAGGTGTCGTGGTTGGTTGGGAGCCGAAGGAACGGGAGGAAACCATTTACCATTATCCGAGTTATGGCGGTGATCTGATGGCGAACGATGCGGCCCCGGGTGCTTCCATGCAGGGAGTGAATGGATCTATGGCTCGTTTTTCTATTTATGGTAAGTACTTATATACGGTAGAACAGAATATCATGTGTGTTTTCGACCTGTCTGGAGACAAGCCTGTCTTGACGACAAACGACATTTGGTTGCAACGTGGTGTCGAGACTCTTTTCAACTATAAAGATAAGATGTTCATGGGAACTCCG
>OOBR01001870.1_pt1 | contig 10106 bp, 21 predicted proteins | sample 1671281 | NCBI WGS metagenome assembly OOBR01 (sample SAMN06348140, study PRJEB24527) | human gut metagenome | biome: human gut; feature: ankylosing spondylitis patient; material: feces | host: Homo sapiens | place: China | collected 2015-10
ACCTTGTTGTTGTGTGTTGCAACCTCTGTCTTTTCTTCTGCCTTTACTAATTCTGTGTTCTCTGCCATAATTATTTTTCCTCGCTTTCCTAAATCTCATTAAATGCCTGCATTGCGAATAACTCATTTGCAGTTCTTTTATAAACGTCCCCATCTACTTTCACGATGTAATCTGTCCCCTCTTTCACAAGTTCAACCTTGCAAATTCCTTTTCCTGTACAAACTGTCTTTCTCTGTAAGATCATTTATTTTTCCTCGCTTTCCTCATATTTCTTCACAACCGCCACCTTATCAGCACCATAGGTTTCCACCCATGCCATATCTGCCGTTTCATCAGTAACCATCAGCTTTGCACCTTTGGCATTTATGACTGTATCTCCGACTTTTACGGAATCCTCGGTGCGATACACATAGCTTCTTGTGCTGTTTGGGAATTTCGCTTTGATATACTGCATAATTACCTCTCCTTTTTCACATATCCATTTGACAAATTTTCAAGAATACGCAAAAGTCTTTCGTTTGTTTCTGAAACTTTTCTAAGTTTTTCTATAAGGCTATATTCATTACGCTCAAGGTCATTTACCTTTGTTCGCAAATCTGAGTTTTCAGCCTTCAACTTTTCAATATCATCCATGTACACGACCTCTCTTTCCTTTATTTCTCGCGTCTTTTTCGCAATACGGAAGAGAACAATGTCCGTCTCTTCCCCAGAACCCTTTACTTGCACTCTTCCAACGCTTGCACGACATACACCGTGCATCCGGCTGTGTGATGTTGTTGCTTGTCCCTACTCTTGACATTCTACACACCCTCCACTTTCAACTGTTTGTCCTCGGAAACGCTCAAAAGAATTAACTGTGCATCCATATCCGGCACATTAAACTCATTCAGCGATTCCGCATTATCTACGAAAATCGGCACGCTCACACCGTATAACTCACTCAATGAGCGGATAATATCGAGTCCGGCTACGATTCTGTGACCACTGTTCAAAGTCGAGTACGGAACGCCATTTACAGTACACTCACAGCAATCTTTCATGCCGCCATTTAACTGCATTTCAAAGAGTTTGAAATTTACTGTCTTGAAATGGCTATTGATAGATTCAGAAACCTTATCCAGTTTGAAACGAATGAACTCTTCCAAGAGGTAAAGCATCTGTTCCTGGTCGGCAACTTTCTGCCCGATTTCTTTCTGCTCGTCACGAAGCGTTTCGATACGATCATCAATCGCCACATTGTTAGCCGCCTGTGCGATAATCTTATTTACTTCATCAAGCTGGCTCTTTAATTTTGCTTTATCAGCTTTTGCGTAATCAGCCACCTTATCTGTACCCTTGGATTCTAACTCCGCAATACCAGCACGCAATTCATCCCGTTTAGCCTTTAACTTGACATATTCCGCGTTCTGCATATAATCAGCGTAATCCGGAATCTTAGAAATCTGTTCATCAAATCCCTTGATAATGTCAATTTCTTCCGCTTCGTTCAGTTTCAAGGTGTTAATTGTGTTTTCTAATTCCTTGCTATTCTTGGTCAGATTCTTGATCATTTCAGCACACGCATTTCCATCATCAACAATCATGGCAAGTGTTTTCGCGTGTTCTTCATTAAATATCTCGATTGCATCTGCCTTTCTCTGCGAAAAATCGGCTCTTAAAGACTCTATTTTATCTTCCGGCAATCTTTGTCCGCATAACGAACAAACCGTTGTGGATTCGTCAAATACCCACTTGGAATCATCAAATTTCTTTTCCTTTTCTTCTTTGTGCTTTTTCGCAATGTCAGCTTTCTTAAGAGTCTGTTCAGAAATTGTTCTTTTATTGCTATCAACAGAGTTCTGCGCATTTTCGATAGAAAATCGAATATCTTCCAACTTTTCCTCATGTTCGTATTTATGTTTTTCAATCTCACGCTTCTTGCTTGAAAGTTCATTATTCATGGTCTGCGCAATAGCTGACATTTCAAACTGACAATGCATTTCTTCGTTGCGCATTTCATCAATCCGCACATCAGATTTCCCAATTAAATCTTCAAGTGCTTCAATCTTTCTCTCTAAATCGGCTTTTAATAACTCCTGCTCTGCCACATCTACATCAACCTTGGATTTCTCGGCTTCATCAATGCGCACCGGAATTTCAGCCTGCTTCTTCTTCCATTCAGATAATGCCTTGGAAAACTTGGCACGAATATCATCCGTTGACGGTGCTTTCTCCAATTCTCCAATCAGCGGTGCATACTTGGCATCTGACTTTGCCAGCTCCACATCAGAAAAATCGGCAATAAGTTTCATAAGAATGTCTCTCTGTTCTTTCCATTTCAGAGAAGAAAAATACTGCGGATTTGTCAGCATCTTAAACATTTCCTCGCTCTGCGCCAAACCGGAAATATAAGACTTAAATTCAGCTTCACTCTTCGGATAACCGTCAATCTCAAATGAATTGATATTTCCTTGCAAAGTAACGGTGTCGGTACCGCGCTTCTTAACCCAATTCTGCTTCTGAACCTTGGAAAGCTCTACTTCCTTACCATCTACGTCCAAAACTGCCACAACCTTGATTTCCACGTTATCTATGCGCTTTCCGTCCTTATCTAATGGACGAACATTGAATTTTTCCTCTCCGGCACTGTTCTTGTTAAAAAGCAACCATGAAAATATGTCAAAAATCGTGGTCTTTCCGGACGCATTCTGTCCGCTAATCTTTGTCTTTTTCTCCCCAAATTTAATGTCAATGCTCTTAATGCCCTTGAAGTTCTCCCCATGTAACGATTTTAAAATCATTCGCATTTTTGTCTCACCCTTTCTTTAAATTCTCTTTTCAGCCTATCGAAATGCTTTTCGTTCTCCATATATCCGCTCAAAGTTTCGATTGTCAGCATACATGCTGTGCCCTGTTTGCATCCGTGCAATTTGATACTATCCTCATGTTCTTTTGTAATGTATCTGTGTAACATATTTATGTGCAACTTGCACTCAATCAGTTCTTCATACTCGTCTTTTGGAACATAAACATATTTTTTCTTTCCCATGTTACACCCCCACGATTCCTTTTATTGACAACTCATATGTGACTTTTTCCACAACGTGACCATCTTTACACGTTTTCTTGTATCTCCGGCTCTGTAATCTGCCGTATGTGCTTACCTTATCGCCTAAAGCAAGTGAGTCCGTATACTCCGCACACTTTCCCCATACGATGCAGGTGATCAAATCCTCTTTTCCGTTTTCTCTTACGTTTTTGAGTTTCAAATCACAGATTTTGCGACCAAGTGGTGTTTCTCTGAGTTGCTTTTCCTCGATAACCCCATCAAGGCTTACTTCATTCAAAGGGCTATCATCCTCTGGCTTCGTGATTGTATCCGCCATAACATATGTAAGATTTGCTTTCCCAGACCCTGTTTTTACGTGCCGGGTAATCATCTTCCCCTTGACACATACTGTTCCGCTGATTCCTGTATCGCTGATTTCTTCATCAAACAGTACCGGAAGAATATCTGCAACACCGCTTTTTCTTTCAACTCCGATGAAAAATTTATAAAATTTCTTACCGCTTGACGTTTTATGGCTTTCCCTTGGTGCTGATACAACATCACCGATTAGTGTTATTCTGTTCTCCATTGCTTCTCCTTTCCATTTCTCTGTCAAGAACATTTTCAAAATTATCTTTATCATTCTGTTTCTTTCGTTTCCCTGCCAAAAGTTCAGCAAGCATACGCTTTTCTTTCGTGGAACATCTCGTACCACTTATATACACAACGCCTACCATGCATCCTCTCTCATTCTGCGTTTTCTCTTAATTCGCTTGTCAAGTTCGGCTCTCTTCCGGTCTACTTCCGACCAGTAATACATAATTGCCGCGATTACCGCACCGGCTACAAATTTAATAGCCGACACATTCCCGGACGCTCCCTCACTATCCATATAGCAAGCGGCAACCAAGGAATATTCCATTGCAACCGCACCTATGATGAATTGGATTACTTTTTTCATTCATGCTCCTTTCAGGAATTTGTTTACAAAGTAAACCTGTCCTTTTCCGGTAACTTTCGTTGTCTTTGTGATTCTTACAGAACCGTCCGGATTCTGAATGTTACTTTCCTTAACCTCAAACAATCCCTGTTCAACATATCTCTGTTTTGGCATGTTCCTAGAAGTGCCGCTTTTAATAAGGAAGTTATTCTCTCGTAACCACTCAAACAACCGCTTCTGTCCTATCTGCACACCGTTCTGACAAATAAGCTTTGCTAAATCTCCTATAAGGATTGATGTATGGCTCGCTGATACCGCATCAGCGAAAATCTCTTTAGGTATCATCCCTTGTATACGCGAGTCCTGCATGGCAATGATGTTGTTCTTTTCGTCAATCTTTCGTTGTGCCACCATAAGAGCCTTGGAAAGCAACTCTTCATCAGACAAGGTTTCCTGCCCTGCTATGTAGCCGCCATTCTTTCTGATTGACGGAAGGACTTCTGATGTAACCCATTCTGTAAATCTTTCTGCGCTATCTTTTCGACTTTGGAATACTGCCTTGTAAAAATTGCTTTCATTGATATAAAGAAGATTTTGTTCGCCACCATTTGTAGGGGTAGGAATAGTATTCACACCCTTTGGGTTTAATCTCTCCTTTACCTTTGACGGTTGCGACAACCCCAACCCCTTGCAAACATCAGACAAACAAAACATAGGCTCATTATTTACCACTGCGGTTCGGACTTCTCCGAACTCTTCATTATTAAAAATCTTTAATACGCTCATAACTCTCCTTTCTGTGGTATAATTCCCTTATCATCAAATAAGGGAGGCGAATTTTTGAACAATGAATATGTATCTGCCTACGCTATCGCTAAAATTTGCGGATGTAATGATTCTTTCAGTGATTTCAAAACCAAGTACGACCAATACTGCGAAGAAATCAAAAAATCTCTACCGAAAGAAGAAAATCGATCCTCTAGCGTGGAAGCGGCAGAAAACCCATTCCGTAACATAAAACATTTCTAATATGTTTTAATGACCGGAGAAATGGCGGTAAGGACTTTGACGGATAATTCAATGTTTGTATCTTCGATTTTCTTATCGCCGTCCAAAATACTTTGGTAATCATCAACGATATTCATTGCTATGTGCTGTGCCAATTCGTCAAGACCGATATATCTATCCTTGTCTTTCTTTACAATTACAGCTTTCCCTTCTTCGTCTAAAAGCCGGTATCTTTTTACTTCCACCCATTCTCACCCCTTTCGTTTTCTTCGTCTGCAATCTGTAGATTGATTGCCCCGATTTTTTCCTGATATATCAAGCAAACGGCATCAACCGTCAAATTAAATGCCTGTAAATCAAGCACCAAATGTGGAAGACCGTTTGGCTCCACAGAAAAATCAAGTTTTCTAATTCCTTTGATTTCATGTCCATCTACAAAAAGATGAATGCTTGACGGTGACTCGCCCTCTTTTCTCGGCTTGATTTCAATTTTTTGTGGTTTGTGTTCCATGCCCTAACCCCCTTTCGTCGCTCTCTTCTTCCTGCTCGCCATGTTTTGAAGCAGAACTTTCTACCATTCCAAGAACATATCCTTTCTGAAAATCTGTCATATTCGGAATGGCATCACGAAGTTTTTCGACAACTCGCTTTTCTTTTTCACTCATGCAATCACTTCCTTTCATGCGCAATATCTGATTTCGTACTCTGCTACAATGTTCAAGTCGCATCCGAAAATATACATTAAAATAAATAGAAGCTAATTTCTTTTGTACTTCCCATGCCAAATCATCCGTGAACGACTTGACCAACATTAGATAACCCTGCTCGGTAAAAAGATACATTCCCTTCGGAGCGGTTACACCAAATTCCCCCTTGGCTTCATCCGAATTTCGGACGAAGTAATCTTCTCCTAAAATAAAGTCTTTCTTATTGTCGTTAAATCTTTTTCTTGCTGTTCCGTCCGGTCTTTCATGTACCATGTCAATGTCCTTAAATGTGACCACTCGCTCGCCTTTGTACTCTTTGATGGAAATATCTGCATTTCCAATGTGTACCAAATTATCCATATTTTCTCTCCTTTCTGTGGTATAATTCCCTTATCATCAAATAAGGGAGGCGATGCAATTTGAAATACTTTTTGTTTTGCGATTTTTCTACAATATCCTGCGACCGAGAAAAGATGGCAAAGATATTAGCCGAAAACGATATAACATTCGCAAATATAAATAATTTCTGTTGGGAACTAAATGTTCCTGAAACGTTTGGCAATCCGCTATGCGACACAACAGCAGAATCTATTCACTGTTTGTTTTATCAGTACACTCACAAGAACTCTCTTCTTCTTGTGGTAAAAGCAAATGAATATTTTCCAAACGGAGATTAGGATATAATCTCTTTGTTTCTTCATATACGGTTTTGGTTTTCAGCCACTTCCGCATATGAAGAACCTGTTCCATGACATCCATATCGTGAATATCCACTTTGTTTAGAATCTTCTGCAATTCCTTTTCCATTCCATTAAAATAAGAAACCGGAACAACAATTATGTCATTTGCTGATTTAATCTCTTTCATGTTCTCACCTCTTTCCTTTAATTTTAAGGTTTTGTTGACCTTGTAAACAAAGTATAGTCCCCAAGAAACATTTTGTCAATACTTTTTTGTTGACTAGGGGACATTTTTGTTATATAGTATATATGAAAGGAGGATAAATAGTGAATGAAAGAATCAAAGAATTAAGAAGTCGATTAGGATTAACACAAGAAGAATTTTCCTCAAAAATTGGTCTTTCGAGAAATTTTATAGCGCAAATTGAAACAGGAACAAAAAAACCGTCCGAAAGAACAATTTTTGATATATGTGAAAAATTTAATGTCAATCAAGATTGGCTTCGCACCGGAAACGGAGAAATGTTTGTTGAGTTATCAAAAGACGAACAGATTTCAGCAATGCTTGGAGAAATCCAAAGATTAGGTGATGAAAACTTTAAGTATCGACTTGTTTCTGCACTGTGCAAGTTAAGCGAAAGCGATTGGACAGCCTTAGAAAATTTAGTAGATACGATTTCAGACAAAAAGTAAAAAAGAGCCAAGGGCAATGCGCAAACCCTTGGCTCTTTTCCTATTTTAATAAGTTGCTTATGTATGCATATATGGTTTTTAACCAATGCAAATTGTCGCATTTTTCAATGAGTTTAATGATTTCATTTTTGTAGTACTCTTCTCCCAACCTCAAAACCCCCAATCATGTGCCCTATGTAGCGATACGGATATTATAGAACGTATGTTCGGCATAGTCAATCCCCAATTATGGGCGGAGCCATGCCAAACCCCACCCATGCCAGAACTTGAAGTGTCCTTTCGGACAAGTCCATAGTATCACTACAATATGCATGATTTCAACATTTTTCGGTCGCAAGTTTCGACAGGAAATGTCATTGCAGAGAAGCGGAAAGCTGTTTCTCAATCTCTTCTTGCACTTTTGCTCGCCAACGCATCGGCGCTTCATCAATCGTCATTTTCTTGTCTACAAGAATACGTCTCACGTAAAATTTAACCATTATGCTTCACCTCCTGCTACCATATCTGCAAGATCCTGAATTGCTCCGGCGTTTACTTCATGTCCTGCTTTCAGTTCATCAATTGCTTTTTCCATCTCAGTCTTAGTCCTCAAGCTGACCGTTACGGTGTACGTACCATCTTCCGTGCCATCCTCGCCCATGTTCGGAACATATGTAAACCCATCGGATTTAATGTCTGTGTATTCCCCGGACACTTCCCCGTTGTGGGTGAATGTCACTTTTGCAAGGTTGTCCGCAGTAAATGCATCCGTAATCGTTTTAATGGCTTCGAAGTTCTCGGCTTTGATCTGGATGTTTCCAAGGCTTGCCCCATCGGCAATTTCGAACTCTGTTTTGTTTTTAAGGATAATTTTGTCCATAATTTTTTATTCCTTTCTATAAAAATGGTTTATAAGTTACGTTCGAATATTTGTTCGATATATTTTCTTAAACGGCAGTTTAAAAACATACGAAATGAAAATACTTTCTATCGTTGACTCTAATTTTGCAACAGCAAACCGATGTGGATGTGTCCTGATACAAAAAAGGTGGATATTATTAACTGGCGAAATTGATGCAGATTTTACAAATGTAAAAAACTATGCTTCTTATACTGCATTAAAAAGCCCTGTAGTGCCATTTTTTAACACAGCTTTTACTGCAGTAGATGAAGATGGAATGTGTTATACAGGTATTTTTTATGCAGATGGTAGGATTGACTTTGCAATTCGATCCTATATTCCAGAAAACAAAAAACAAATTTTACGGTTTTCATGTATTGCGTTTGCTTCGATTTAAATTTTAAATAAGCCTAAGCGCCCAAAGCTCGTATTCAATGGTTATTATACTACTTGCATAGCATGAGAAATGAAGTTCAATAGGCGTGTCAATCGTTGCTACAAAAGCATTAGTTACAGATCTTACCACACCTGTTTCACCCGTTGTTATTTTACTAACAGGAATATTGACATTTTTTTCATAATAGATAAATGAATATTCTTTTGTGTCTATAGAAGCATCTATATAGATATCACTTTTGCAAGTTGTATGAGCTTTAAACCCTAATATATATTTCCCGGGTTGCAGTGTTATAAAGTTATCACTTGCCGCCCAGCTATTCACGACAGATAGAGTTAATGTGTTTGGACTAGACCATATAATATTGCGGTTATTATTTAAACTGCCGTTTAATTCAGCCACCTGTTTTGCCAACGTGCCGTCCAAATTAGGGTTTGCCTGTCGTGCGTCCAGTGCGAAGCCTTCCACTGTTGTTACCTGGTTATTTACGATACTTTCTGGTTGCAGCGCACTTCCGATTTTATCCTTTAATGCATCTGCCAACTTTATGACGTTTTTCGCTTCGTCCAATGTAATTGTGGTGCCATCCAAGTTAATACTAAGCGTTCCACTTTCATCTACGCTCATGCTTTTTCCGTCCGGTTTTACAACTCCGGCATCCTTTGTTGTTGCAATAGCACCAGCACCACCTACAACAGACTTAGACCAATATTCCGTATTGCTTGTTACCGTTCCTGCCGGCACTTCCTTTTTTGCGAAATAAAGCGTATTGTTATAAGTCACTGCATCCAATCTCTTATATGTAACATCTGCGCTCCACTCGCCCTTTGGCACTATCGCCACTCTTCCTGCTATAGCCATTTAAGCCACCTCCCAGTTTAAATTTCCGTCATTGTCAACAACAAAGTTATATGCCGCATTGTCCGTGTAAATCAACTCCCCATCCTCATTCACATCAAATTCTGTCATTGTGAGTTTCTTGTTAATCTCGTCTTCGATTCCCTGTACCCGGTCTGCGCTATCCTTGGCATCTGTGGCGGATTTTGCCGCATTGGTTTCGGACTCCCCTGCGCTTTTGGCGGATGCTACCGCCTTGGCAGATTCCACCTTAATGTCAGCAAGGTAATCCGGACGCAGATGCTTTTCTTGGATACTTCCCTCTTTCACGATTGCGGACACCTTACCGTCACTGCTAATTTCAAATGCAATGGTATTGCTATCTATAAATTCATACTGCGTGATCAGAGCGGACAAATCAACATTCTGCGTTGTGCCATCGTCCAGCGTTATTACTAATTGCTGTGTCTGCGGGTTATAGCTAAAATTCACAGCCAACTTTTCAAGTTTAGTATCAATTACAGCTTTAGAGCCATTCATTTTAGCAATGGTCAATATACCGGTTGCTTCCTCGTAAGTAATTTCTTCTACAAGATTATTTGCCTTTGCCAAATCAACCTTAGACGCATCCATAGCAACCACACGATCATCCAGATTGTCAATCGCCAAGTCCATCTTATTAAGATTGGATTCATTTACCGCTGTTTTTTCACTTGGAAAATTCTCCCAGTTGATACGACTATATATTTTCTGCATGGCTCACGCTCCTTTCTAACGCTGATAATCTGCGTTCCAGATCTTCGTTTTTCTGCTGCAAAAGTTCGATTTCTTTCTGCTGCATCTGGATCATCTGTATGTGCATTGCATGGAGATTTTCCTTATCAATTTTCCATGTCTTTGAATCTCCGTGAATTGCTTTTTCATCCTCTTCGGCAT
>OOBR01001878.1_pt1 | contig 10070 bp, 8 predicted proteins | sample 1671281 | NCBI WGS metagenome assembly OOBR01 (sample SAMN06348140, study PRJEB24527) | human gut metagenome | biome: human gut; feature: ankylosing spondylitis patient; material: feces | host: Homo sapiens | place: China | collected 2015-10
GATCACAATATCATTGTTGATCTGCTCTCTGATGTCATCAATACTGATCGTATTTGGTTTTTCGTGTGTCACCCTGATAATATCCGGCTGATTATTCGATGCTGCCTGTTTGCAGGACTGGCACTTTCCGCATGCGTCTCCGTCTTCATCCCGGTTCTGACACTGCAGGCTCATAGCGAACAAATTTGCCAGAAGTCGTTTTCCGGAACCTTTTTCCCCATTCAAAATATATGCATGGGAAACCTTATCTGTTTTTACCGCATTTTCAATATACTGTATTATATTTTTGTGTCCAACCACGTCTTTAAAACTGCTCATATCATCACCTGCTGTCTTTTCTTGAATTCCTTCTGGTTACTGTTTCAGTATAGCATAATTTTGATGTAAGATATACCCAGATTCCTGCAATTGCACAAAAAAACAGCAGAAGTCTCCTTCCGCCGTCTTTCTTATATTCTGATCCCGGTGTCACCGTCAAACAAGTGCAGTTTATCATTTCTGAGACAAAAAGAAATCCTGTCTCCCCGTCTATATGGTGTGTCTGCATTTGTCCTCAATGCCACATCCTTCCCTTCGTATGTAAAATAAAGATAGGTTTCTGCACCGAGCATTTCATACACCAGAACCTCATGCTCTGTTCCTTCCTCTGTAAGTACCAGATCTTCCGGACGCACACCTACTGTGATCACCTCACCCATATATCCCTTTCGGAAAACTCTTTCGGCATCTTCTTCTGTCAGATTGACCGCAAAATCTCCAATCTGAAGATAGGTTCCATATTCTCCGCCTCTGCAGCATTTCCCCTGAAAGAAATTCATAGGCGGCATTCCGATAAAACCTGCCACAAATGTATTTGCCGGACAGTTGTAAAGTTCTTCCGGTGATGCGACTTGCTGAATCACTCCGTCTTTCATCACTACAATCTTTGTTCCAAGTGTCATTGCCTCTGTCTGGTCATGCGTAACATAGACAAATGTTGCATCTGAATGTTTATAAAGTTCTTTAATCTCCATACGCATCTGGGTTCTGAGCTTTGCATCAAGATTTGACAATGGTTCATCCATAAGAAATACCTTTGGCGTTCTGATAAGTGCCTTTCCTATTGCAACTCTCTGTTTCTGACCGCCCGAAAGCTGCCCCGGTTTTCTTTTAAGAACTTCTTTTAGACCTAGCATATCTGCAACTTTTTCAACATTTTCTTTTATTTGTCTTTTAGGTACTTTCTTTATCTTCATACTGTATGCTATATTGTCATACACTGACATATGCGGATAAAGGGCATAATTTTGGAAAACCATTGCTATATCTCCGTTTGCCGCCATTTTTTTATCAAGCACTTTTCCATCTATATAAATACTGCCTGCCGTTGCCTTTTCAAGACCTGCTATCATTCTTAATACCGTCGATTTACCGCAGCCTGAAGGTCCAACAAACACAACAAATTCTTTGTCTTTAATCTGTAAGTCAAAGTTTTTTATTGCAAAACTTCCACCGTCATATTTTTTTTCAATTCCGTCCATCAACAATTCTGCCATAACTGTAACTACCTGCTTTCCTGTATTTCTATATTCTTCCAGCTGTACATAAGTTGTCCCACATCAGCGATTATAAAGTCTGCACTTTCTTTCAATTCTTCTTTTTCACCGACACCACTCAACACTCCAACTGCCAATGCTCCACCGTTCTTTGCAAACTGCATATCCGTATTTGTATCTCCCACTACCATTATCTCATCTGAATTTATTTCAAATCTTCTTTTAAAATCTTCTATTATATCTGATGACGGTTTTGGTTTTAAAACCCCGTCATCAGAGCCAACATATGAAAAGAAATGTCTGACGCCCAGTCTGTCAAGACATTTAAGAGCTGTCTGCTTTGTATCAGCAGTAGCAAGCCCCACTATCAGCTTTCTGTCCGACAGCCACTTAAATAATTTATCAAGGTCAGCGGTAGGTAGGATATTTGCCGTGCTTTTAGTAACTTCTTCAAAATAAAGTTCTTCAAGCTGTTTAGAATAAAGACTTAACATTTTATCATCTGCTTCTATCTCAAAAAACTCAATGACTGCTTTCGTCATATCCCTGTAGGTCATTGCTGCAATGCTGTTTCCAACGGATTTCACCGCCATTGAAACATTTTCCTCATCAGCATCAATCCCTATCTTATGGAGAAACTTTGGCATCACCATTTTAGTAGCCTCATTCCACAACTCATCAAACTTAAGAAGCGTACCATCCTTATCAAACAAAATCCCCTTAATCATCGCTCGTCCCCTCTTTCCATATACTTACTTAAAATATTTGTGAAACTATCATAATCTGAAATTAAATTGTGAAATATAACAAATAATTAGTTTCACAATCACTAAAAACTACTTTGAAACTGAACTCATAGCTTCCTCTGCTGTTTTCTGAGCCTCGTCAAGTGCATCTTTTGCAGAAACTCCCTCAATCTCAACTTTATCTGCTGCTACCTTGAGTGCGTCATAAATCTTTCCGCCTGTAGGGTCTGTCGGAAGTACAGAACCATGTGAAGCCTGCTGTAATGGTACGAATGCCTGTGGATTTTTTTCTGTATAATCCTTAAATTCTTTTACATCCTGTGTTGATTTTCTAACTGCAACATAACCTGTTTCCATAGACCATTTAGCCTGATTTTCAGGTGTAGTGAAGTACTTTATAAATTCATAAGCACCTTTCTTTTCTTCATCTGAAGAATTTTTGAGGATAACAAGATTCTTAGCTTCTGCTGCCGGAGCTGATGCATTATTTCCAAATCCCGGCTGCTGCATTGCACCTACGATACTAAAGTCAAGGTCTGCCTGATCTCCTGACGAACCGGTATAACCGCCTGCCTTATTCTGCAAAACATCATCAATAGTTGTGTACCAGTATTCCCATCCCTGTCCGCCGGAATGAATTTTCATTATCTTATCATCGTGAATCCATTTTTTAAAGCTGTCCCACACTTCAACCCACGCATCACTGTTTACACACACTGTCTTTCCATCATCACTAAAAAGACTTCCGCCGTTACTTAGCACTGCATCAACAAGATTGTCCTTGCCCCACATAGGTTCCCAGCCTGTCATGCCCTTATTTTTTTCAGTAATCTTCTTAGAAGCATCTGCTAAATCCTGCCATGTCTTAATGCTTTCAGGCTTAATTCCTGCATTTTTAAATGCTTTTTTATTGTAATAAAGTACCTGTGTAGTTCCATAAGCAGGGATTGCAAATGTCTTATTCTCATCATCTACACCCTGATTTAAAAACACATCAAGATAATCATCCTTATTAAAATCAGAATCATCTTTTGTATATGTACTTATATCTTCAAGAACTTTCTTCTGATTAAGAGTCCTTGAACTATTTACATCCAGAAGTGCAATATCAGGTGCAGTACCACCTGCAATACCAGCCTGAACTTTCTGATAAGTTTCATCATAATCTGCCTGAGTAACACACTTAACCTTATAATCCGACTGGGACTTATTAAATTCATCAACAATGTCCGCAACAACATTCACGGCAGTCTTACCGCCGGAATACCAGAACTCAATCTCAACCGGACCATTCTTTTTAGAATCAGACCCACTCTTTACGGCAGACTTAGAACTTGTTCCGCAACCGGTAAGAAGCCCCACTGTCATGCTCATCATCAACGCCATACATAATAATTTCTTTCTCATGATAATCCTCCATTTTTTACTTTATATATAATCTATTTTCCAGACATCTGCAAAACTATCATTACACTGAATTGAATTGCATAGATATAACATAGTCTATAAGCAGTTCTGCAGGTGTCTTTCTAACCTTTAACGCCCGTATCTCCACCAATACCATTGATAAACCATTTCTGGGTAAATGCGAACATCACTAAAAGCGGCACAACTATAACAGCACTTGCAGCCATAACCTTAGGCCATTCCGTACCGTAAGCTCCACCTTCTATAAAAAAGCTGCGAAGCCCCTGCGATACAAGACTTATATTTTTATCGTTAGTTATAAGTGACGGCCACATATAACTGTTATACATTGTTATAAAACTCATAAGACCAAATGTTATAAATGATGATTTAGTCATGGGCATTACGACTTTCCACAAAACCTTCATATTCCCCGCACCATCCATCTTTGCCGCCTCTATAAGCGGTGTCGGCACCTGCATAAATGCCTGTCTTAACAAAAATATTCCAAATATATTTATCGTGTCTGAGATTATCAGACCCGTGTAGCTGTTTAAAAGTCCCAGTTTTGCAAGTATTATGTAACTTGGTATATATGTTGCCGCTGCCGGCAGCATATAAGTTCCCATAACTATCGCAAATAATATTTTTCTTCCCCTAAATCTCATAAATACCATTGCATAAGCAAGCATTGCACCTGTTATTATCTGTATCGCAACGACCACAACACTTACGAACAAACTATTTCCTATGTATTTAAGCATCGGCGATGCCGTAAATATGCTCACAAAATTTCCCCACTGTGCCTTTGCAGGAAATAATTTTGACACATCCATAACCTCCGCCTTTGTCTTTAATGCACTGATTATCATCCATATAAAAGGGAATACCGTAAATATACCTGCTATGACAAGAATAAACATTTTTCCGAATGTCTTTCCGATATTCCCAAAGACTTCAATGCTTTTTTCTAATGCCGGATTTCTCTCTGATACACTGTCTTTGTTTATCTTTGTAATTGATGAAAATGTCTTTTTTGTTCCAAATCCTGTATATTTATTTTCATTTACTATATTCTGCTGCATTTTTCTCTCGCTTTCTAAAGTTTCATTTATGATTTCAAATCAAATATCCCTTAAATACCTTGCAGTCAAGCGAATATTAACAATCCGCTCTGCTGCCGGCTCATTTCTTCTTCATAGTTCACAATCTATATCAATAATGAACCCATTTTTTAGAAATAATAAACTGAACTACCGACAGCAATACCGTTATTGCTATAAGAACTATTGCTACGGCTGTCGCCTGTCCCATGTCATATTCTTCAAAACCGAGCTGATAATACATATAAAGAAGTGTTCTTGTCGAACCTGACGGACCTCCCTGCGTAAGTATCTGAATCTGGTCATAAGCCTGCAATGAATTTACCATTGTCACTATCAGCAAAAAGAATGTTGTCGGTGATATACAGGGAAGTGTCACATCTTTGAAACGCTGCCATGCGTTAGCACCATCAAGTCCGTTTGCTTCGTAAAGCTCAGTCGGTACTTTTTCAAGTGCCGAGAGATAAAATATCATTGCATAACCGAGACTTTTCCACACCGTTACTACTATTACCGATAAAAGAGCCGTATCTGAACTATTTATCCATTGCAATGCAGGAAGATGAAAAAATTTTAACACCGCATTTGCAAGTCCGCTGTCGGGATTGAATATCCATGTCCACACGATAGATACCGCAACAGTCGGAGTTATCCACGGCGAAAAAAGAATGAATTTGAAAAATCCGCTTCCCCTGAATGTTTTTCTAAGAAGAAGTGCAAGTAAAAGTCCGCCGGCTATCGTTGGAAATAATGTTCCGATACTAAACCAAACAGTTGTGCCTAATGCTTCATAAAATCTGCTGTCCTTAAACAGCTTTATAAAGTTATCTAAAAATACGAAGTTATATGTAGGCGACATATAGTCCCAATCAGTAAAGCTTATGTATAATGATTTTAATATCGGATAAATCCAAAACACCATCAAAGGTATAAATGCCGGAAGTACAAAAAGCCACACACTTCCTATTTTCTTTAATTTACTGTTACCAAACATTTTTAATTCCCCATTTCTTTATTTTATTGACCTCGCCATAGCTGCACTGCTTCACCGAATGTCTTTAGTTTTGATTTTTTTCTTCCATGAAATATCGGATTTACATAGCCTAAGAAACCGTAATCTTTAGACAATACCTCAAATCTTTTCCATTCCCAGTCAATGGTGTGCCAGTTTGTCACAACATCTGCCATATATGTCCGTTCATCCCTCTTTTCAAGCACGACCTCTCTTTTTACTCCGTTTTCAATCAGATATAATTCAGGAATAATATTTTTTCCGTATGTTTCTTCATTTATTTTTATTGTCACACTCGCAACAATGTCATTTTCAAATTCAGAATCGCCTGTTATCTCTATCCTGTCACCGGGAAGATATTTTTTATTTTCAAAAAGAAAATAAACTTCCATTGTAATATATCTGGCAACTATGACATGACCTTTTGAAACCGCTTTCAACAGTTTAGAAGGCGTCATTCCATCCATATATACCAATGTTGCAGGGTCTCCCGGCACACTCGGCTCATCTGCCCCCTCGTACCTTTCGTCTATAAGGTTGTGCGAATCACTTCCCCCAAGTCCGAAAACCCTAAATCCCTGCTGCCACAAAAAATCTATAAATGATATAGCATCTTCATTTGCTTTTTTTGCATATTCATATGTCGGGTCATTTATTATCTCCATCAATCTTAGATTTTTCAATTTAAGGTCAAAATATGTCCATTTCCATATATGCAGGAATGGATGGTTTATACTCCAAAGCCATTCCTTTTCATCTGCTTCCCTGATGGTGTACTCTACTTCCTGACTTATCCTGTCCTCACCATCATGTTTTAAAATGTGTGTAAGTCTGCCCGGCATCCCAAGACAACCAAATATATTAAAATGCCCCAGACTTGTCGTAATCTCAACCCCCGGTACGACCATCACTTTTGCTTCTGGCCATCCGGTGTGCAAAACATTGTGTTCGGTCGGGATATAAAAATCCATTCCCATTTGTTCTGCCTTTTTCATCGCACTTCTCGTTGTCTCCTTTCCATCAGACAATCTCGTGTGTGTATGAAAATCACCTTTATACCATCTGCTCTCGTCCGAATAATTCTTATCAATATCAAATTCTTTATTCCCAACCCAGTCCTGTTCTCCCACTGGCTCTTTCACTGAAGAAATGTCATCAGAAATAGTAACTTTAACATTGAAACTGTTTTTCCCAAGACGCTGCATAACATATTCCCTAAATGCACATATTATAAACTTCCATCTGCCTATAGGAATATCTCCTGCCGTCCCACCTGCTGTCGTATGCATCCCATCATTTCCTATTATGAGTGTTCTGGGACCATACCCAATTTCCCTGAACATTCTAAACTTTCCATTACTATCCTTTACAATTATATAGCAAAGCAACGCATACTCTTTTGGTATATTTATTTTTATATTCATAATCTTTATTGGAGAACTGACATCCACTGTTCTTTCCTGCCATGTACTCCCGCCATTTTCAATATGATATATTAAAGTTTCCATGTGTAATCCTCACTTTTTATTGGTCTTAATTTCGTTGCTGTATCACACACTTGCAAGACATATTGTCTAACAAGCCATTTATCAGCTTATTTCAGCATTTTCATTACTGTTTATATATACTGTGAAAATTAAAACCAATTTCTTTTCTCTGACAAGGTTAATAATAGCAACCTTATGTAAAATCCATAACCATGCAATAGACAAATTTTTGTAAAATAATGTAAAATTCTTGTAACACTGTAGTGTGTTACAAAAAATTGCAAATTTGTGATATAATTATTCCAAAATCCGCACTAAAATAGGAGGACTACTATGGAAAATAATAAGAAATATCTTAAACTGCTCGCCCAAAAATATCCGACGAAACAAGCTGTGAGCAGCGAAATAATAAATTTAAGTGCTATTTGCAACCTGCCAAAAGGAACAGAACATTTTATGAGCGATATTCATGGCGAATATGAAGCATTCTGCCATATTCTAAATAACTGCTCAGGTGTCATTCATGAAAAGGTTGACCTTTTATTCCGTGATACACTCAGCAATGTGGAAAGACAGGAAATCTGCACGCTGATATATTATCCCAAAGAAAAACTTGAAATGCTCCACAAGGAATGTGAACTCCCTGAAGAATGGTACCGCATGATGCTTGGAAATCTCATTGAGGTCGCAAAACTCCTCTCCTCAAAATACACACGCTCAAAAGTTAGAAAAGCAATGCCAAAGGAATTTGCCTATATTATTGATGAGCTTTTACATGTACAGAAAGACGAGGATGACAACCAGGTCCGCTACCACAAAGTCATTCTTGATACAATATTAAACATTCATAATGGTGATGAATTTATCATTGCACTCGCAAATCTTATAAAAAGACTTGCCGTTGACCATCTTCATATCGTCGGTGATATATTTGACCGTGGGCCATGTGCCGATATGATACTTGACCTGCTCATGGAGCATCATTCACTTGATATTGAATGGGGTAACCACGATATTCTCTGGATGGGTGCGGCTTGCGGAAACAAGGCATCTATAGCAAATGTCATACGAAACAATCTGAAATATGATAATACAAGAATCCTTGAAAACGGTTATGGTATAAGTCTTAGAAACCTTGCTCTTTTCGGAGAAAAAACATATAAGGATAAAGAACCGATGGATGCTGCACTCAAAGCAATATCTGTTATTTTATTTAAACTTGAAGAACAGATAATTTGCCGCCATCCTGAATATGAGATGAACGAAAGACTGCTTCTTTCAAAAATAAATCTTAATGATTTTACCATAAAAACTGCTAACTCTGATTTAAACAATAAAAATACTATAACTGCTAATACTGATATAAAAAATAACTACAATAAAAATGACACTGATACCGTTTCAGACAGCAACTGTAACTCCGATTGCAATCCGACGGAATTACTTTATAAATTATCAGATACAGACCTGCCTACAATAAATCCTGATAATCCCCTGGCACTTACTGAACAGGAAAATGCCATTATGGACGAATTACAAGCTGCCTTTATCGGAAGTAACCGTCTGCAGAAGCATATAAAATTTTTATACGAAAAGGGCAGTATGTATAAGATATTTAACAACAATCTGTTGTACCACGGCTGTGTTCCTCTTGATGAATACGGAAACTTCGACGGAATCACACTTGATGGAGTTGTCTATCAGGGCAAAAAATACCTTGATTATGCAGACAAAATGGCAAGACTTGCTTATCTTGACAATGACAACGAAAATGCACTCGATTTTATGTGGTTTTTATGGGCAGGTCACAAGTCACCACTCTGCGGCCGTGTCATAAAGACCTTTGAGAGAAGTATGATAAACGATGAGAATACATGGCATGAACCGACAAACCCTTACTACAGATTTTATCATACTGAAAAGACCTGCAATATGATACTTCACGAATTTGGTCTTTTCTCACCTGAATCACATATCATAAACGGTCACACCCCTGTAAAAACTATTGAGGGAGAATCACCCATAAGGGCAAACGGAAAACTTCTTGTGATAGACGGCGGTTTCAGCAAAGCCTACCACGAAACAACCGGTATCGCCGGATACACGCTTATATTTAATTCACATGGAATGAGGATCAAAGCACACCACCCATTTGAAAGTGTGTATAAAGCACTTAGAGATAATAAAGATATAGACTCAGAATCTGAGATAGTTTACACGGCAAGTCCAAGAATACTTGTCAAGGATACCGAAAACGGTAAACAGATACGAGATGAAATTTCAGACCTTAAGATGCTTCTTGGCAGTGATGTGGTAAATTAAAAGATATTAAAAGGTCTTGCCATATGACAAGACCTTATTCATTCGTAAAAATACTGGTTTATTTAGGTGCGTGCCACCCACATGAAAGCTTTCCGCTTTCATGTGAAATCAACTATTTATCTTCGCTCAAAAAACAACCAAATGTAAAAAACTATCCTTCATCTCCAAAATCTATATTCTGCGTGCTTTTCTTATGACAACGCACATTATAAAATACCAAAGCAAATACGAACAATATATCTGCTCCATAAAAAATGTATCTCTTGTTTCTATTTTCTTTTATTTCTTTCAATGACAATTCTTCGCTGTCCTTTAAAATGTACTCCCCATATTTCTTAGTGTAGTCTTTCTTTTCATGTTCTTCCGGATTACACAATAAACCAATCCATTTGTATGTTATTTTCTGTCCTTTCAGATCAGTAAGCGTTATATATTTGTCATTGAAATTGCAATATATC
>OOBR01001886.1_pt1 | contig 10008 bp, 7 predicted proteins | sample 1671281 | NCBI WGS metagenome assembly OOBR01 (sample SAMN06348140, study PRJEB24527) | human gut metagenome | biome: human gut; feature: ankylosing spondylitis patient; material: feces | host: Homo sapiens | place: China | collected 2015-10
TTTTGGCTTGGCATCTGCCGCACCTCGCTCGCCGTATCGGCACTTAGAATTATGCAGTATTGCCCTTATTGCTTACTGCACGCTTTGCATATATTCGTCAATTCTCTGGCTGAAGATTTCCGGCCAGCGGGCGTCGTATTCGGCAAACACCTGCTTGAAGTAATCGGCTTCCTCTGCATCCGGCCGGGCTGTGCGGCGGTAGCAATACAAGGTAATGCCGTCCAGCGGGAACTCGGTCACATATTCATAATGGACGGCAGCAGGGCTTTGGGTGCGCAGCGCTGCGTTGATGGGGCCGACAATGCCGCCCTCATCCACACGATCGGTCACCATCACATATTCTGACGTCCAGATTCCCGTGGGGAAGCCATGGGTGGAGGGCACACTGCTCTCCCACAGGATCATCGTTTGCAGCTGGGGGTGGGCCGGGTCACTGTAGGCAAAGGTAGTGCCGCTGTAACCATTGGAATCCATATTGATGTAAACGGTCTGGTCCTCGGTGCAATGCTCCAGCACAAAATCTGTCACGGCGCGCATCTGGGCCAGGTCGGTGCGGCGGGTCAGGTCCAGGCTTTCGCTGCTCAGGGCCAGGGTCTGCACGTTTTTACCGGGCAGACGCAGGGCGTTGCCGAAGTTGACCACCAAAAATACGGCCAGAACACCCGCCGCAGCATTGCGCAGCCAGGGCTTTGCCTTTTGCTGGGTCAGTTTGGCGCACAGGCCAAACAGCATCAACAGATAAAAAGGCGCAAGGATCAGGCTCTGGTGGTCGCCCAGGGACTGGGTACGGGTAAACAGCACCATCGCCCCCAGGCTGGCCGCGGCGGCTACCATAGCCTGTGCACGGGTGCTGCGGCAATACAGCAGCCACACCAAGCCTGCCGCGCAGAGCACCAGCCAGATCAGTCCCTGGGTGCGCAGCTGGCCCAGGCAGTTGTTGCCAAAGCCGCCGCCGTAGTAAGCGCCGTAAATATCGGCGTAGTCGGTTGTCAGGATGGTTTTGAAGGTGGGCAGCAGCGCCCCCACGATGATCACAGCGCTGGGCACGCCGAACAGCAGCATATGTTTGAGGGTACTCCCCAGCGTTTTGCGGCGCACCGCCCCCACCAGCACCGCCAGCACATACACAGCATAAAACGCCAAGATCCAGAACATGTACCAGCGCCGGGTCAGGATCAGGGCAAACGTTGCAGCAAAAATCGCCAACAGCCGCGGCCAGGGCAGCGTTTCAAACCGGTAATCCGCGCACAGCAGGGCGATCACTGCGGCAAAAGTCAGGCCAAAGGCATCCGGCATGCCGTGGGTGGCAGGCCACAAAAACATGGGCCACAGCACCATAACCGCCATACACAGCGGGTAATACAGCGCCGTATGGCAAGCGGGCAACTGCTGGGCCAGGTATTTTGCGCCCATCAGCAGCGCAAACCACATGGGCACAAAGCAGGTGATGGCATAGCACACCATAAACGCATTGATGCTGCGCCCGGTAAAGAGATACGGCACACTGATAAAGAGATTCATGAACATCTTATAGTCCGCCGTCAACAGGCTTTCCAGCAGCACATGAATGCCGTAAAATCCGCTTTGACCAAAGCTGCCGAACAGCAGTGTCTGCTTGGCAAAATAGTTGATCGCGTCATCACTGTACACCGTTTGGCGGTAGCACACCAGTGCAGCGATGACCGCAACGCCCACAGCGGAGCCAGCCAGCCAACTGCGCAGGAACGTTTTATCCTGTGCTACCCTCTGACCGGGGAACACCGTCTGCCAGGTAAAGTGCAGCAGCAGGCACAGCCCGCCCATGCAGACAGCCCACATCAGCACCACCAGCAGCATGCCGCCATAGGCTGTGATCACACCGCCCACCAGAATGGCACACAGCAGCAGCACGCCATACGCCAGCCAGCGTGGACCGGCCGGGAGTGCGCGAAGGTTCGGGAACTGAATTTTTCCCATCGGGGGCCTCCTTTCGCCCTTTATTTGTTTATACAATTTGTTTATATAAAATCGTTTTATACAAAGTATTTATTTTGTTCGTGTTGTCCTGCTCTTGTACAACCCTTATGCGGCTTATTTCACAGGGGGGAACAGTTACACTCCACGCAGTCACACAACACTGCGGGCATCCGGCACTTCCACACTTTGCAGGTCAAATACAAAAGCAGCCCGCGAAACCAAGGCTCCGCGGGCTGCCGGGTTATGTATTTACTTTCTTGCGGCCGCCGGCTGATTCAAACGTTCCAGCTCGGCATTCAGGTCCTGGCTCACACTGCGGCGGGTATCACCTGCGCGACGCAGGCGGTGGGTGTTTGCATTATTGGCCTGCACTTGCGGCTGGCTGCGCACAGGGCGCACCCGTTTGGCAGCTGGCTGAGCAGACTTATTATGGCGCACCTTTGCCTGGGCAGCGGGATAATTTTCCTTTTCGGCGTTCTCTCCAAAGTGGCGCAGCTCCGCACCAAAGGCTTCAAAATCTGCACCGGTTGCATCCAGTGCCTGATAAATTGCCGTGGTGGCATCATCCAAGTCCGCAGTGGCGGCGCTCAGGCGTTCATCCACGCGGGTCACACGCTCACGCAGCATGGCAAGGCTTGCGGCCAAATCGCGGGCATGCTCTGTCATGCGGCCCTGCTGCTCTTCAGCCTGCTGTTTCAGGCGTTCTTCGGCCGCATCGGCTTTCAGGCGGGCTTCCATCAAAATCTGACGGGCCTCAATGCGGGCTTCCTCGGTCACATCAGCCTGGGATGCCTTCGGTTCCGGGGCCGGCTCCGGCTTTTCCTGCGGGGTAGGCTGAGGTGCGGGGGCCGGTTCCTGCTTGGGGGCAGGCATACCGCCTTTGGGGATCATCGCCTCGTATTCAGCAATCTGCTTTTCGTACTCGTCGATCTGTTTTTGCAGATCGCGGCAACGGAACTGCCATTCCACCACAGCCTGCTGATTTTCTTTATTGCGGCTCAGGTTTGCCGTGGCGCGCTCTTCTACCGATTTGGCACGGGCGACCACCTCGGCAGCCGATTTTTCCGCAGCTTCGGCGCGCTGGTTAGCGGCTGAAAGATCGCTTTGCAGCTTTTCCACACAGGCACGTGCAGCGGACTGTTCAGAGCGCATTTTATCCAGCTGGGCCTGCAACTGGGCAATCTGCTCTTCCTGCTCTGCGCTGTGCTGCCGGTTTTCGTTGTCCAGTGCATTGAGGTAAGCCAGCACATCATTTTTATCAAAGCCCCGGAACGTGGTTCGGAACCCTTTTTCCTGCAGGGCTGATAAGGTTTGGCTGCTGGGCATAGCTTTCCTCCTAAACTGGTCAGCGGGCCGTTTTGTTTTTTATGCGGGCATGCCTGCCCGCAGCCGCAAAGGATAGCGAACGCGCAGCGATCAGGAACGCTTGTTCAGGATGCTGAGCAGATCGTTGAAGTAATCACCGTCATCTTCGTTGCTGTCATCTTCCTTGGCAGCGGGGGCGGTGGAAACCGGGGTGTCAACATTGGGGTTGAACACATTGCTGAATACCGGGTTGGGGATGACCGGATCAGCGGCCGGGGCCGGGGCCGGGGCGGGAGCCGGGGCAGGTGCAGCGGCCGGGCGCGGTGCAGCCGGGGCAACAGCAGGTGCAACGCCTGCGGCAGCGCGCTGGGCGTTCACAACAGCCTGGATGGGCTCGTCCACGCCAGGCGTGCTTTCAAAGCCAGTAGCCACAACGGTAATGCTCATCTCATCCTGCAGGCGCTCGTCAAACGCAGTACCCCAGATGATGTTCGCATCGGGATGTGCGCTCTGGGTGATCATGGAAGCAGCAGTCTCAACATCGTCCAGGCCGATATCCGGGCTGGAGGTAATGTTGATGATAACGCCGCGTGCACCGGCAATGCTGGTTTCCAGCAGCGGGCTGGAGATTGCAGCCTTGGCAGCGTTTTCTGCCTTGCCTGCACCCTTGGCAACGCCAACACCCATGTGGGCAAAGCCGGCATCCTTCATGATGGAACGGACGTCAGCAAAGTCGAGGTTGATGAAAGCGGGAACATTGATCAGGCTGGAGATGCTCTCAACGCCCTGGCGCAGCACGTTATCGGCTGCTTCAAAAGCGTTCATCAGGGTGATCTTTTCCTGGCTGATGAGCTTCAGCCGCTCGTTCGGGATCACGATCAGGCTGTCTACATGCATCATCAGGTTGGCAATACCCTGTTCGGCCATGCTCATCTTACGCTTGCCCTCAAAGGCAAAGGGCTTGGTGACAATACCGACAGTCAGGATGCCCAGGTCATGGGCCGTTTCGGCCACGACCGGTGCAGCGCCGGTGCCGGTGCCGCCGCCCATGCCAGCGGTGATGAACACCATCTGGGCACCTTTCAGTGCATTGGCGATCTCATCCTTGCTTTCCTCCGCTGCACGCTGGCCGACCTCCGGGTCAGCACCAGCGCCGCGGCCCTTGGTCAGCTTTGCGCCAAGCTGAACCTTCTGGGTAGCCTTGGAGTTGACCAGTGCCTGCTGGTCGGTATTCATCGCTACAAATTCAACGCCATTCAGGCCAGCTTCAACCATGCGGTTCACAGCATTGCCGCCGCCGCCGCCAACACCGATAACCTTAATGTTGGTTACATTCTGCATCTCTTCATCGAGAACGAACGCCATAAGTGTATCCCCCTAAAGAATATAAAATTGCAAATGCAACAGGGCCGGATTTCCGCCAGCGGACACACTGACCCCCATAAAGGAAGCGCCGCCCCACACCCCAAACTTTGCTTACGCGCATTGCGGTGCAGCCAGCTCTTCCTAAGATATCGCATATAACTGTTTATAAGAATAACAAATTTTGCAAATAATTTCAATACCCACACGCTAAAAAGCCAAAAAATAGATGTTCACATTTGTGGGTATCACAAAAAGCCCCGCAGGTTTTGCGGAGCTTTGGTGAATTATGACAATATTTTTACAGTTTTTTCGTCTGTCTGCCAGCTTCTGTCCCGGTGCGGCCTGCCCGGCAGTCGGCCCCCAGGCGGCGCAGATCCCCCGCCAGGTCGGCATAGCCGCGCCGGATATGTCCGGCATCCAGCACCCGCACGCAGCTCCCGTCCCCCACACCAAGGCCCGCCAGCACCAGTGCTGCCCCGCCCCGCAGGTCTGGTGCAGTCACAGTGGCACCATGCAGTTTTGCGCTGCCGCCAAGGTACAGCAGCCGTCCCTCGCTGCGGGCATCAGCCCCCAGGGCAGCAAAGCCCTGCGCACAGGCAAAGCGGTTTTGGAACAGGCCGTCATAAATGCGGGATGCTCCCTCCGCCCCCAGCAACACCGCTGCAGCCAGCGGGGCAGTATCTGTGGCAAGGCCAGGGTAAGCAGCCGCTACAAGTTCCTGACCGCCGCGCAGCTTTGTATCCTGATCCCGCGTGATGCTAAACTCATTTTCCCCGCGGGCAACCTCGCAGCCGCTGCTCTGCAAAAAGTCCAGAAACGCCGCCAGCCACACCGGACTGCACTGCGTTACCGTCACCCGCCCGCCTGCAATGGCGGCGGCTGCCGCATAAGTCGCTGCGGCAATGCGGTCCGGCAGCACGGTATGCACACAGCCGTCCAACAACTCGCCGCCGGTACCTCGGATGCAGACCACCGGCGTACCCGCCCCCGTGATCTTTGCCCCGCAGGCGTTCAAAAAAGCGGCGGTATCCGCAATTTCCGGCTCGCACGCCGCACCGCGCAGGGTGGTAACGCCCGCCGCACAGCAAGCCGCCAGCATCAGGGTCAGGGTTGCTCCCACGCTGGGCAGGCGCAGAGCAAAATCCGTGCCACGCAAAATGCCGTGGCGGCGCAGCACCACGCACTCTGCCGCCGCGCACACCTGTGCCCCCATGGCCGTCAGCCCGGCCAGGTGGATATCAATGGGCCGCGGCCCCAGTCTGCACCCGCCGGGCAGCGGCAGCTCTGCCCAGCCCGCGCGGGTCAACAACGGTGCCAGGTAAAACACCGACCCCCGCATAGCCCCCGCCAACGCCGTGGGCACCCGCCCGCTGATCTGCCGGGCTGGCTGGGTGACAAGATCCTGCCCGGCCCAGGCCGCCCCACTGCCCACAGCCCGCAGCAGATCCAAACTGGTCTGCACATCCCGCAGCAGGGGCACCCGGCGCAGGGTGCAGGGCTGCGCACACAGCAGCGTTGCCGCCAAAAGGGGCAGCACACTGTTTTTGGCCGCTGCCGGGCGGATGCTCCCCCGCAGCGGGTTCCCGCCTGTTACTTCGATATATTCCATTGCCGCACCGCCCCTCTTTGTTCCCACACCAAAGCGCCCTTTTCTATCATATGCCGCACCCGCACAAAACAGCTCTGTTCCACGGGTTTTACAGCAAAATCGGCTGCAGCTGCACCCCGCGCAGAGCGGCTTCCAGCGTATCCGGCAGCTGGGTAAAATCCGCTTTCAGGCTGCAGGGCTTTTTGTAGCTGTCGTCCTGGCCAAAGGGAATGAAATAATAATTTTTGCGCTGCAGCAGCGCCGCCAGCGCTCCCACGCTGCCGGAAAGCCCATCGTTGGTGGATACCCCGATCACCACCGGCCTGCCGCCGCGCAGCATGCTTTTGGCCGCCAGTGTGACCGGTGTTGCACTGATGCCCGCCGCCAGCAGCGCCATCGTTGTGCCGGTACAGGGAGCAATGACAAGTGCCTGTGCCATATGCTTGGGGCCAAGAGGTTCCGCTTCCCGCAGATCCTCCAGCGGGCGGTGGCCGGTGGCTTCCTCCAGGCGCTGCTTCCAATCTGCCGCGCGGCCAAAGCGGGTATCCAGCGCCGACGCCGCATAGCTCAGCATCGGCAGTACTTCCCACCCGCAGGCGCGCAGGCGGATGATTTGCGGCAGAACCGTTTCAAATGTGCAAAAGCTGCCGCACAAGGCAAACACCACCGTGCGCGGCGGTTCCAGGCTGGAATTCATCAGCTCACTCCCCTTTCGCTGCGGGCCGTGGCGGCACGCTCCTGTAAAATCACTTCCACGGTATGCGCCACCAGCGCACCGGCGGTTTCGGGCGCACAGCGGGCGGGCAGGCTCAAGGCATGTTCCGCACGCAGGCCCAGTTCCCGCGCGGCGGCAAAATCCGTTCCGCCGGGGCGGCTGGCAAGGTCCAGGATCAGCGCCCCCCTGGGCAGGCAGCGCAGCTGGGCCGCCCCCAGCACCGGGGCCGGTATGGTGTTGATGACCGCATCAAAGTGCGGCAGAATCTGTTCCAACGCGGTCAGCGGTGCGGCATGCAGCCCCGCGCAGCGCGCTGCGGCCCGCTGTTCCGGCGCGCGGGCGGCAATGGTCACCTGCCCGCCCAATGCCTGCAGCCGCCGGGCCACCGCCCGCCCAATGCGCCCATACCCCAACACTAGGAACTCACTTTCCCATATCGTGCGCTGGCGCAGCTGCATCAGCAGGGCCAGGCACCCTTCCGCAGTGGGTACTGCGTTCAGGCAGGCCAGCTCCGACCGCAAAAAGTAATCCACCAACTCCACCCCGGCGGCCTGCGCCGCTTTGCGCACCGGTTCGCTGATGCGCCCGCCAAGGGCCAGCGTACCGGGGCGGGCGGCGCGCAGGATGCGGGCAAGGTCCGCCGCCTCGGCATCCATCGGCATAGGCAGCAGGATGTAATCCGCCTGCCCGGCCCCCTCTGCCCCCAGCACGGTATAGCCGCTGTTCTGCAGCGCCCGCGCCGCCGCCAGTTGGCGGGCATCCCGCCCAACCACACAAAAAGTCAAATTACATGCTGCCGCCATAATGCTTCCCCCCGGTGTTGTATCTGGCCGTTTGTTCCATGTTATGCCGGGGTGGGCGGCATGGTTCCGTCAGAACATCAAAAACGCCTGCCGCAAAAAAGTTCCCCCGCCTGCATCACAAAGAATACAGACAGGGGAATTTTTCTATTTATTGGTTATGCTCCGTTTTAATAGCTGCGTAGGGCATCGCACTGACCGCGCAGGATACGCAGCGGCTCCACGGGGGTTTTGCCCACGCGCACTTCCACCACGGTAGCTTTGTCGGTGGTGCCAAGGGCATCGCCCTGGGCCACGATTGCACCTTTTTCTACCGTCAGCCTGCGCAGGCCATAGTAAATAGTCTTTACGCCCGCGCCGTGCTCGATCACCAGCGTATTGCCCACATTGGGCAATTTTTCCGCCAGCAGTACCTTGCCGCCCGCCGGGGCAATCAGGTCGCACCTGCCGGAAAGCACCACATTGATGCTGGTGCGGCCGGTACCGGTGTTGTTCTTGCGCTCGGTCTGGGTACGGTTGACATATTCGGTCAGGCCATACGGCAGGGTGACCTCCACCTTATCGCTGAACGGCGAAGCAAACCCAGTGTCCGCCCAGTAGATGGTATCCGATGCCGTATCCAGCAGGTCCAGCACCTCCTGCGGGGTATCATCCGCGCCGACATACGGTGTGACCAGCCTGGACTTGGAAGTATAATCCCGAAAAGATGCGGCGCTCTTGCTCACGTTCAGGGTAAGCTCCTGCACCTCGCCGTCCACGGTGACCTTGATGGTATAGCTGCCAGGCTCGGTTTCCAGCGGGACCGCCAGGTAAGCCACCCAGCCATCGCCGGTCGCGCTGGCACGGAAGCCGGTATCCGGCAGTTCTGCCGTCAGGCTTGGCTTGGTATCCGTCTGCTGGCCCGTTACCTTTACGGCCACAACGCCACCCGGCGTAACAGCCTGGGTATTCAGCCGCACGGTAGCCTTAATCGTTACATCAAATGTGAACTCATAGGTCTGGTGGCCCGAAACTGTCGGTTCGCTCTGGTAACCCTCGCCGCTGCTGACCACCAGCTTGGCGGTGTAGCTGCCGGGCGTGGTAAAGCGGTAGGCGGCAAATTCCTGGGCACTGCCGCTGAACACTTCCTGCTTGTTCTCGTCCTTAACGGTTACTTCGGTGCTGCAGTCCGCCGGGGTCACCCGCAGCGTCATGGTGCCGCCGCCAAAATCAGATTCCAGCGCTGTGGGAGTGCTGGAAAGTGTCTCGGCATAGGTACGCTTAAGATGGTTGCCTGCCACCGGCACCTGCCAATGGTACGCCACGGGGTCCAGCTGCTGGCCCGCCACTGTTACCGTAACGGCAGGAATCATATCCGGCGTGGCTTTTTTGTACAGCCAGTATATGCCGCCTGCGGCGATCATACCCGCCAGCAGCACCACCAGCAGCAGCCAGCCGATCAGCAGCCGCACGGCGCGGCCCACTTTGCTGTCAGTCGATTCCGGCGTATCTGCCTCTTTCTCCGCCTGTTCTGCTTCGGCATCCTCGATCTGTTCAATCGAAACCTGGACCGTTCGGGTGATCTCCGCCTTGCGCCGCTCTGCTGCAGTGCGCTGTTCCGGGGTCAGTTCCGGTTCGTCATTCTCCGGCTCCGGCGGCTCCGTGGCCTGGGGCAGCTGCGCGGCTTTGGGTTCCTGCACCGCCTTTTCCGGCATTTCCGGCGCGGCGGCTGCTTCAGCCGGTTCGGCCACAGCGGCAGGTTCCGGCGTTTGCGGTTTTTCCGGCGCTTCCGGGGGTTCCGGCCGGGGCTCAGCATATTGCTGCGGTTTTGCTTCCGGCTTGGGGGCAGCCTTTTTGCGGCGGTTGCCGCCTGCCTGCCCGCTGCGCGGCGCTTTGGGCTTGGCTGCCACCTGTTCCGGGGCGGCAGCTTCGGTCTGCTCGGCTTGTTCCGCCCGCGTTTTTGGTTCTTGCGGGGATTTTGTATTTTGGGGTTCGCTTTTTTGTTTTTGCGTGCCCGTTTTACGGTGCGCAGTATTGCTATTGCTGGCATGGGGTTTGGCCATCCTGCCTCGCCCCGTGCCTGGAGCGGTTTTGCCCTGCGTGTGCTGCCCGCCCCTGGCTTTGGGCTTTGGCTGCTGCGCCGGCTCCATCGCAGTCTGTGTTACCTTCTCTTCGTCCATCGCTTTCTCCACCAACATTTGCGATTTATCGTTGCTCTAAGGCAACACCGCACAATTCCCGCCTGACGGCTTAAGCACCGCTCCGACGGCTGCGGCACGGCATCTGCGTTGCCAAAATGC
>OOBR01001897.1_pt1 | contig 9945 bp, 15 predicted proteins | sample 1671281 | NCBI WGS metagenome assembly OOBR01 (sample SAMN06348140, study PRJEB24527) | human gut metagenome | biome: human gut; feature: ankylosing spondylitis patient; material: feces | host: Homo sapiens | place: China | collected 2015-10
CATAAAAAACACCGTCCCCGCGGCAATCGCTTTGTCCGCAAAAACAGTGTTCTTAGTGCGCCTTCAGGGGTTCGAACCCTGGACACCCTGATTAAGAGGAATCAGTGTTGTTATTTTGGTATTGTTAAATCTATTATTATTTCCCATATTTCACCAAACTTTTGTTTTATTGCCTGAAAAGCTGTCAATAATGTTTCCGGATCATTAATGATCAGTATGTAAATAATTTCAATTGCAAGTGCCAGCAGGATCCCGATCAGGATACATTTGACAGCACTCGGTTCTCGGTGTTGTCTTTTTCGTAATTCATGCTCTACCATTTTTTCATGGTTGTCTTTCCATTTGTTGTAGTTATAAATCTGTTCCGCTTCCCTCTGGGCATTTTCAATTTTTGCTCTTTGTACGGTTTCATCCAGAAAGTGCTTTGAATTTTTGTTATTCATAGTGATTTCTTATCCAATCTGTGAATCTGATAATTTTGTTTTCTGTGGCATATAAGGTTGAAGACTTAACTTTACGATCTCTTGTGTTCTTGCATCAGCTTTCTTATAAGCTTGAATTACTTCACTTTCTTCTTTTGTTAAATTCTCATCTGCATCTTTTCCAAACAATATATAGTCTGCTGAAACTGCGAATATTTCGCAAATAGTTTTAATCTGGTCTATCGTTGGCTTTGACTTATTATTCTTCCAATCTGTTAACGGACTTTTCTTTAATCCCAGTTTTTCGCCTATTTCCTTACCTGTTATGTGATTTTCTTTACATAAAAAATTGATTCGTTCGTAGGTGGACATTTTCCCTCCTTACACTTTTGCGATATTTTCGCATTTAGTTCTTGACATTGCGATATTTTCGCATTATAATCAAAACTGTAAAAAGTGATACCTTTATTACTTTGTTAATATTCAATTTTACCATTACAAGCTGTATTTTTCAACGAGTTTTGTTCTAAATTACCAGTAATGTAATTATGTCCAAACAGTGTAAGACTATAAATATTCAGGAGGTGCTTCAATGTTATTGGGATGGTTAGTATATCAGGAAAGAAAAGACCTGCCGCAGGATTTAACCTGTCAGTTAAAGGCAGCCTTTACATCAGAGATCGATGCAAGGCAGTACGCTTCACTGATGAGAAATGTAAGTGTGATGGCTGGTTATAAAGATACCTATGTAGTAAAGAAATCTGACATTGATGTAGGTCGTGTATGAGGTACTCCTATGGCAAAGAAAAATAACCTTAAATCCGTCCGCCTGTCTGATCAAGTGATGGATTATGTGATCAACTTCGAAGGGGACGGCTTCAACCAGAAGTTCGAGAACCTTGTCCTGTTCTGTATGGAACAGGAAGAAACCAAGAAACAAAAGATCGCCTTTTTAGACCAGCAGATCGTTAAACAGTATAAGAAACTGGATGCTCTCCGGCAGCTTACGTCCGAGATCGGGGATGTCCGCAGGGCTCTCACACATCTGGAACGGCAGGCAAACGACCTGTCTGAACTTATGGATGAACTGCTGGAAGATAAAGATGAGGATTAGGAACTCCCCTTCCCTTGATCTCTGTACAGTAAGTCAGTCAAGGGTGAGCGAAGCTCATTCATCTTGACCCTTGACGGACTGGACACAGCCAGTACAGAGAATCAGACAGGAAGGATGGGAAGCCTGCAGGGTGAGCATCCTTCTTGATTACCCTCATGTACTCCTGTCCTGAGTCCTTTCCCTTATCAGGGATATGTCACACCGGGACAGACAAATCCAGCTTTTTCAGCGGCCGTTGTCTTCATTATTCAGGAGACAAAAGTCAAGGTCTCCGCAGGAGCCCGAAGGGTTTAACCTTTACTTTTGGCTCTGTTGAACGGGCAGCAGCCTATCCCCGGCACGACAGGGAAATCCGGCTTTTTACTTTAATCTGCCGGGACTCTCCCGCATACCGGGGACAGACAATTATAGATTTTCCCTCCTTCCGTCTCTTTGTTATTCCGGCAGTATGTACGGACTGACCTTTAAAACGTCTTTTCCTTGGCTCGCATGAGTCAGGAAGGAAAAGGTGTTTTAATGGGAGGGACGGGACACTCTGGACAGGGAAATCCAGCTTTTACAGCGTCCATTATGTTTATCATTCAGGAGACAAAAGTCAAGGTCTCCGTAGGAGCCCGGAGGGTTTAACCTTTACTTTTGGCTTTGTTGGACGTGCAATACCCTATCCCCAGTGCGACAGGGAAATCCGGCTTTTTACCTCGATCTGCCGAGACTCTCCTGCATACCAGGGACAGACAATTATCTTTACCCTCCCCCCTTGTGCGGCGTAACGCTGCGGAGGGTTCACATACATTTAAACATTAACTATCTCTTTCCCCCGGACTTCCGGGGACGGTAACAGCCCTATTGTGGGATTACATATTAACCAATGCCTTTCCTGCTCTTATACAGGTCTGGCAGAATTTTTCAAAGGAGGTTCATGATTATGAACAAAATGAAGATCTTAGTAACTTATGCAGGTGTCTGGAAAATGGATAACGGACAGTCAGGCATGACACTGAATTATTTCATGTACGGTGAAAACGGTGAGCAGATGATCTCCCGGGTGGATGCTACAGGCGGACCTGTCGGACAGCAGAGGGCGAAATGTTCCCTTGACCCATCCATGAGACAGAAGATCACATTTGTACCCGGTATCTATGATGCAACAATGGGGATGAAGATCGGAAGTGACGGCAAACCTGTCCTGACTGTGGAAGATCTTGATTTCTGCAGCCGTGTGCAGATCCTGCCGGAACAGCCTGAAAAGAAATAGGAAGGTGACTGAATGGCATGGCGGATATATTCACAGACGGTCCTGTTTTTGAAGAGGATCAGGGAACAGTTCCGGAACCTGTTGCACCAGCCCCGGCAGTACAGCCGGCTGCTACACCGGTACCAGTACCGGATCAGCAAGACACTGTGGCTGATCAAACTGACACTTCTGGCAGTTTCCCTGATACTGCAGGGCAGGAACCTGCTCAGGGAGTGGAAGAAGTTCCGGACGCTGGTACAGTAGACTATACTGCATTACTTGAGCAGCTGATCCAACAGAATGAAAAGCAGCAGGAATTAATGGAGACTCTGGTCAAGGAAAATAAGAAGCTTGAACAGGATATGAAGAATATCCAGAATGCTATGCCTTCTATGATGTGTATGCTCGGGGTGATCATCGGGGTTCTCCTGTTACATATACTTGCTTCTTATATTCGGCCATAGGAGAACATGATGGAAGAAGAATTATTAACAACTCCGGAAGAAGAGACAGAGGACACTGTTGAGATAACAGACGGTGAACCAAAAATCTCGGAAACTCCCCAGCAGACAGAAAGCTTAACGCTTGCTGTTGAGGATTACAACATGATAGCGGTGAAATCAATCCCGATCGGAGCCCTTAGCGGCGCCATCTTCATGATAATAGGGTTTGCGTATCTTGGGATTGTTCACATATTTAAAAAAGTTTAAGGAAAGGTGGTTTTACTATGAAATTCATGAATCTGAAAAAGAAAATTGCCCCTGCATTAATGGGCGGAGCTCTTGCAGTTGCTACTGCTGTTCCTGCATTTGCAGCTGAAGCTGGTACTGGTCTTTCTTCTGTTGAGACAGCACTGACAACATCCTTTACCAGCGTTGGAAGTTCTATGACAAGCCTTGTCGGAAAGATCCTTCCGATCGCACTTCCGATCATGGGAGCTCTTCTCCTTGTTGGATTTGGTATCAAAGCATTTAAGAAAGTTGCAAATAAAGCCTGACGGTTTTCAGAACGGATTACTTACTTGGTGTAAGGTGAGGGAGGGAGACACCTTCCTCACCTTTTTTATGCAAATGTATCTCAAAAATAACGCAGCATGATCCGGATCTGGATTCCTGCAGCAAAGAAATGAGATACAGGAAAGGGGGAAACTTGAAAAGGATAAAGAAAAAACTTGTGGCTGTGATACTGGCAGTCAATATGCTGGTGATCGGAATTTTTGGATCATACCAGACAGCTCAGGCTGCGGAAATTGTGGCAGGTTATACCGCTGGACAGATTTTAGAAAGTATTTTGTTAGGATTCGGAATCTCAATTTTTACGACGGAAATGGTTCAAAAAGGAACCAGTGCCGCATGGTGGGACACTGACGGATCAGCAGCGTTAAAACCATATTATGATGATCTGGAACAGGCATATGAAGAACAAAGATTTAAGGTAATTAATGGTGGTGGTGGTCAGAATCCTCAACCCTCTCCAACACCAGCACCAGGAAACACTCCTATTCCATTTCCGACAACTGTTCCGGTACCAGGCGACATTCCTACATTTAAAGAATTGGTTGCCCCTGCATTGGCTGGTACTGCGGCAGTTATTGATATGACACAAGGGGCTTGGGAATGTATGGGTAAGGCGGTGTCTAGTCTTTGGGATAGATTAATGAATGATACTCCTCCAACATCTGATTTAAAAGGAAATCCCTTTTCAGAATCTTCTACATTAGTTGGTAAAGTTGTTGGTACTCGATTGAATTCTCATTATGGTTTAATTACGGATACTCAATATTTATATAGTATTCGAAATCCTGTTCCTTCAGATATGGGGTTTAAAGGGAAAATTACAGAAGGATCTAAGGGTTTGAATATGTTTGATTTGAGTACTTGTTCATATCCTTCAGGGGTTTTTAATTCTAATTATCGTATTAAATATTATTGTTTGACTGCATCATCTAACGGAAAATCAGATTATTTGATAGATTCTACTTCTTCTCCTCCAGTTGATCAGTCTGTGTACGCTGATATTGAATCAGTTTCATATAGTTATGAATTTTATGTTCCTTATATTATAAATGGTGTTTCTCATTCCGCAGATATTAGACCAGACGATAAAGATATAATATGGGTTCATCCAGATCTGCAGGACACTTATAAAAATAATGGTAAGTTGGAATATCCTCAGCAAGCTCCCCGTCCTTTGCAGATTCCTTCTGGTGAGCAGTTAGCTGATACTGTAAAGAAATTAAACCCGGAAATTAATCCAAATTATTCTCCGGAAATAGCACCCAGTTATATTCAGGAATTGATTCAGCAGCTGCAGAAGCAGCCTGATCCGAATCCAAATCCTAATCCAAACCCAAATCCGAACCCTGACCCAAATCCGAACCCAAATCCTGATCCGAATCCTGACCCCAACCCTGAACCAAATCCAGATCCTGAAGTGACACCTAAACCGGATGAAGATACTTCTAATGACATTGATCCTAAGAATTATACAGCTGATTTGAAAAAGATTTTCCCGTTCTGTATTCCCTTTGATCTGGTTCATCTGATCCAGGCATTTGAAGCAGAGCCGGAAGCTCCGGTGTTTGAGTTTCCTTTTGATTTGGAATTAGAAAATCCCTGGACTGGTAAGAAGATCCTTGATTATCATCATGTATTTAAGCTTGATATGTCAGACTATGAACCTGTGATCAGGATCTTTCGGATCTTCGAGATCATATTTTTTATTATCGGATTGCTAATGATAACCCGACAACAGATGATTAAGGGGTGATGATTTTATGATTAAGTTTATGAAAGAGATCCTGGACAAGCTGCTGTCCGTGATCCTGTCCCTGCTTCCGCTCTCTCCCTTTGCGGATGCCATTGATAACCTGTCCCAGCTTCCCTATCTTGGCTATCTGAACTATTTTGTCCCGGTGGGGACTTGCCTCAAGATCGGGACAGCCTGGCTTGCTGCTATCGCACTCTTCTATCTGTACAGTGTGTTAGCCCGTTGGATTAAATTGATTGAATAGAGGTAAGTATGGAAATGAAAACAAGATGTCCAAGTTATTGCGGCATAACCTGCGTTGACGGCAGTTGTCCTAATGCACTTGCTAATGAATATCCGGAGTATGGTTATGAACATTGTACCTGTGAAGAGTGCGGATATTACAAAGGCTGCAGTGATTGCTGTTTCGCAGGTAATTCAGAATATTGTGCTGAATCCGAAAAGGAAAAATATAAAGGGGTGATCTGATGATTTTCTTATACTCCGGGACTCCCGGATCAGGGAAGAGCCTGCATGTAGCAGAACGGTTGTATCATCTGCTCCGTGCTGGTCGTCCGACTGTGTGCAACTTCCCTATTAACTTAAACCGTATCCCTAAGAAAAAGCGTGAGCTGTTCTGTTACAAGAGTAATCTTGAGATTACTCCGGAGTTTCTGATCGAGTTCTCCCGGGAACATTTCAAGGGTAAGAAAGTAAAAGAGAGTTCCCTGCTCCTGGTCATTGATGAGTGTCAGCTGATGTTCAACGCCAGGGATTGGAGCAAGTCCGGGCGTGATAAATGGCTGTCATTTTTTACGCTGCATAGACATTATGGCTATGACATTATCCTGGTTGCCCAGTTTGACCGGATGATAGACCGACAGATCCGGAGCCTGATCGAGTACGAATACATTCACAGGAAGGTAAGTAACTTTGGTCTCCGGGGAATGTTCCTCTGTGCGGTCATGCTGTCCCCGAAGCTTTTTATTAGTGTAAAAGTCTGGTACCCGATGAAGGAGAAGGTAAGCAGTGAGTTTTTCAAGTGCAAGCGGAAATATTACTCGCTATATGATACTTACCTGATGCTGGATGCACCAGATTAGAAAGGATGTTGCTATATGAGAGGTAGATCTATTTATTTTACGGCTGATGAGATAGCCGCTATGGAGAAATTTTTTGATGATTTTGATATTTATTTTTCTGCTGAAAAGCATGAGGAAAAGTATGAATATCTTTTACATAATGGAATGTGGCTGATCTTGCGCAAATTTGATGTATGTAATGGTTCGTCTGGGAAAGGAATTTATTTTTCTTATAGTGAGATTGATTTTATGTCCCGTTTTTTTATCAGTCTTGATTATTTTTTTCCAGAAGCTGATGATAAGCCTTTAAAAGAAAAATTTATTGCTTTAGCTGGTTCTGCTTTTAACAAGTTTCTCCTGTGCCTTGATAAATATTATGGCTCAGAACATCTTTTTCCTTTAGGTTGATTTGGGAATACTTTCAGGAAACTGGATGCCCCGGAGTGATGTATCTCATTTCTTCCAGATCTGCCAGGCTTGCTGCAGAAATTTTGAGATACATTTCAGGAAACGTCTGGCAGTCCCAGAGCTGGTGGCTGTCCAGAAACTCCGTCGGCTCTGCTGTGTGGGAAGACGGGGGTTGGGGGGACCCGTCTGACCGCGCGGCAGAGCTGCCGGAGTTCCGTTACTGCCCCCTGCCACGGGCCTGTAATACGTGGTCTGAAAATACATACAAAATTCATGCGAAACCCTTGTAAATACTGGCGAAAATGGCAATTTTAAAATTTCGGGAAACTACCTTTTCCCGAAAAACTTTAGCAAAGTAAAGTGAGGTGTAAAATTGATACAAAAACGAGAAATTCAACATACAAAAATATACCAGGAATTTGACGATGAAAACCAAAAATACTGGTTTGATTTCAAACAAAAGAAATTCCTGCATAACATTGATACCTTTTATTATTCTGTGAAATTAGTGGAGGACTTTACAAATGACTCATCTGATGATTCCGTTCTCAGGTTTCGTAAATTCTTTGAGCAGAAGAAATCAATCCTTGACTCCAGGTATGGACAACTTGTACAGATCTTCTTTCCTGGGTTTGACCGCAGCCTTAATCTGTGCGCTGGCTCTTACGCTGGTTTTTTCAGTATTCGTCTTGAATGCCCGGAATGGTTTGATATTTTCATTGCTCCTTCTGTTCCTCATGGTTCTGATGGTGGTTTCTCAGTTACGTCTGAGATCGTTGTACAACTCCGATCTTATATGTTGTGGATGTACGGAGTTCATGAAGCCTTTGAACGCTCTTATGAATATGTGAAACAGATCTGTGATTACTTCGGTTTACATATCGCATACTGCCAGGAAAACAGGATTGATTATTGCTGGCACAGCAACTACTTAAGTAATCCGGAAAAGTTCTTCTCACCGGAGAGCTTCTACAAGATGAGGGTGGACAGGTTTAAAGATGCCCTGATACATACTGCAAAAGTCGGATCAGAAGGATATGAGATTGATTATGTGTCTATGGGAAAACGTTCTGACAAGGTATTTATCCGTATCTACCTGAAAAGTAAAGAAGTAATTGAAAAGAATTATAAACCCTGGTTCTTCAAGGTATGGCTGTTCAATGGTCTGATCAACCGCTATGACCTGTACTGTTATGAAGAATGTTATAAAAAGCATTCCTGGCAATATCTGGATACTGCCAGACTGAAATATTACAGTGAATATGGTTCTGATCCGGAACTCCGGGAACAGTGCAGGGATGTTGTGGAAGGTAAGGTTACCATGTCCCCGGATACGCTACATAAACTTGCAGATACATTAACACCGAAGATCAACCTGATCATGAACGTGGAATACCAGACAATGAGAAAGCATACCAAGACTTATGAACTGGTACCGTTCCGGGATAACAGTGCAAGGGAAACGTCCAAAAGGATTTATGATTATCTGGATAACCGGAAGATCATAGCCGACTATCTGACCTTTTATGTGTTCCGCCTGGTCAAACCGGAAGGGGATTCCAATAAATCAAGACGTGACCTGTGTGCTTTCTGGACAGCTCTCCGGGGCTGCAGGATGATAGATGTAAATGTCAGACCAAAAGATGTGAAGCTGATCCGGCAGTACTGCAGGCAGCTCAACAGTGACATAATGAAAAAGCGTGTAATTAATGCTGCTGTAACTCTCGGTATCTATACCAGAGGAATTAATAATGATAACGTGGTGCAGGATTGTGTTGAAGCACTTTGCCAGCTGAATGATAATGATATTCATGATGCAAACCGCTACAAACAGAAAAAAGCCCGCCAATTCAATAGCAGTGAACTGGCGGACACTTATGTAAGTAGTGTTACTCATGAGTATCAGATAGTCAATATCAATACTGGTGAAGTATCTACGGACATAATACCATAAGCACCTTGAAATTACAATAAAATTTAGGAGGTCATTATGAGATTAGTTAAAGATGAAAGCTATATTGTTACTGTAAAATCTGCTTCCTGTCTTCCAGCAGGAGAATATCTGTTATATTTCCAGAATGTGGTTGTTTTTGAAGAAACCTGCAGTTGTGGTCTGGCTATTCTTAATTTTTCTGAAAGCCCTGATGATTCAAGTGTATTCTTCAATTTTTATGCTGATGATGAGATAGCAATCCGTAAATATGAGTAGTTTATCTCAAAAGTCATGTTGCAGCGTTCTGATCAGAGTTGCACGTGCAAAAAAGTGAGATACAAAGGAGGTACTTATGAGTATATCATTAGATCAGGCTTATCAGATCTTCATGGCTGATCGGGAGACTTCCTGTGCTGATAAGACTTTAACTTATTATCGGGAAAACTTAACAGGCTTTTTTACATATGTGTCAGAATGTTTTAACAGACCTGTTTCTGAGATCAGCTGTGATGAAGTTACAAGGGAACTCTTCCGGAATTATATCTGTTACCTGCGGAAGCGTCCGAAGTTCCAGAACCATCCTTTCCTGGAACCGTCCCAGGAACTGCTTTCGTCTACCAGCATCCGGACATATGCCAGGTCAATCAAGGTATTTGCCAATTTCTGCAAGGATAATGAATACTGTGATGACTTTACTTACAAGGTGAAGCTTCCCAAAGATGACTCCGGCGAGATCATCCCGCTTTATCAGTCAGAAGTTCAGCAGATCGACAAGCTGTTTAACCTGAAAACTGAGTTTGGATTGAGAAACTGGTGTATTGTTCACCTGATGCTGGATGCCGGACTGCGATCATCCGAAGTGATCAACCTTCGGTTTTGTGATCTTATGTTTGATAAAAATATCATCCAGGTATATAAATCTAAGGGATCCAAGACAAGACTTGTAATCCTCTGCCCCCGGCTGAAAGTAAACCTGATGAAGTATTGTGTGATCCATCGCAAGT
>OOBR01001916.1_pt1 | contig 9881 bp, 8 predicted proteins | sample 1671281 | NCBI WGS metagenome assembly OOBR01 (sample SAMN06348140, study PRJEB24527) | human gut metagenome | biome: human gut; feature: ankylosing spondylitis patient; material: feces | host: Homo sapiens | place: China | collected 2015-10
AGGCTCACCCATCCGAAGCATTACAGGAAGCCATCACGGAAGCTCTGGAACGCTTTAACCCAGACGCTCCCCTTGAAATGCTCTTTGACTATGTGCGGATTCGCTTTCCCACTACAGATGTGAAGCATATCGTGGAAGACGTGCTGCGGCTAAAGCTGCCTTACTTTATCCATGAAGACTACGGCTTCTACTCTTACACGGAGCATTACTATCTGGGGGATATTTTCGTTCTGGTATCACCGGAACTGGAAAAAGGGGTGCTGCTGGAACTGAAAGGGCGTGGCTGCCGCCAGTTTGAAAGCTATCTGCTGGCACAGGAACGGAGCTGGTATGAATTTTTCATGGACGTTCTCATGGAGGACGGCGTGATGAAGCGGCTTGACCTCGCTATCAATGACAAAACGGGAATCCTGAACATTCCCCATCTGACAGAGAAGTGCCGGAATGAGGAATGTATCTCGGTCTTCCGCAGCTTCAAAAGCTACCGCAGCGGCGAACTGGTACGGCGTGGGGAAAAAGAATGTATGGGGAACACCCTGTATATCGGTTCCCTCCAAAGTGAGGTGTACTTCTGCATTTACGAAAAGGACTATGAGCAGTACAAAAAGCATGATATTCCCATTGCGGACGCAGAGGTAAAGAACCGCTTTGAAATCCGGCTGAAAAATGAGCGTGCCTTTTACGCCATCCGTGACCTGTTAGAACATGACAATCCAGAACGGACAGCCTTTCAAATCATCAACCGCTATGTCCGGTTCGTGGACAGGGACGATACGAAGCCCCGTTCTGACTGGCGTATCAGTGAGGAATGGGCGTGGTTTATGGGGGAACACAGGGGAAGCCTGAAACTGACAACCAAACCGGAACCCTATTCCTTTGAACGCACCCTGCACTGGCTCTCCCATCAGGTAGCCCCCACGTTAAAGCTGGCTCTCCGTCTGGATAAGATGAACCACACCCAGATTGTCCATGACATCATCACCCATGCAAAGCTGACGGAGAAGCACGAAAAAATCCTGAAGCAGCAAGCCGCCGCTGCAAAGGAGGTGGTGCTTTAACGGCGGCAATCTTGAAACCTAAGAACTCTTACAGGAAAGAAAGGAGCTTTTATGAATTTCGGACAGAATCTTTACAACTGGTTTTTATCCAACGCCCAGTCCCTTGTGCTGCTGGCAATCGTGGTGATTGGACTGTACCTCGGATTTAAGAGGGAATTTTCCAAACTTATCGGCTTTTTAGTAGTGTCCCTTGTAGCGGTTGGTCTGGTCTTCAATGCGGACGGTGTAAAGGACATCTTACTGGAACTGTTCAATAAGATTATCGGTGCATAGGAAAAAACATATTACACTTCCGTTATGGAGCAAGCTCTGATTGCTTCATGGCGGAAGTCCACTAGGGGCTTGGGGAGCGTAACTCCCCAAACAACCTGACAGAGAAAGGACGTGATACTGATTGAGGAAATGAAAATCTACATCCTGAACACCACAAGGTTTTACCATGAGGATTTTGAGGAATATCCGGGGGCATGGTTTTCCTGCCCCGTGGATTTTGAAGAAATCAGGGAACGTCTTGGGGTTCAGAGTGAGGAAGAAATCGAAATTGAAGACTATGAGCTGCCGTTTCCATTGGAGGGCAACACAAGGCTCTGGGAAATCAACGCCCTTTGCCGGATGGTACAGGAAATGCAGGGAACGCCCCTCTATTATGAAATGGATGTGGTACAAAAGCGGTGGTTTCCCAGCTTTACGGAATTTATCGACCACAAAGACCAGATACGCTGCTATCCGGTGCAGGACGGAGAATCCCTCGCCCATTATCTGGTGCAGGAGATTCAGGTATTCGGAGAAATACACCCAGACTTAATGAACCATATCGACTACGCTGCCATTGGTCGGGAGCTGGAAACCAGCGAAAACTACCTGTTTACGGACAATGGTATCTTTTATTACCGCTAAAAGGAGGTGGAGGAACTTGGAAGAAATGCGGATTTACATTGCCAACTTAGGAAAATACAATGAGGGCGAACTGGTCGGGGCATGGTTCACGCCGCCTGTGGACTTTGAGGAAGTCAAGGAACGTATCGGTTTGAATGATGAATATGAGGAATACGCCATCCATGATTATGAGCTGCCCTTTGCGATTGACGAATATACCCCCATTGAGGAAGTCAACCGCCTGTGTGAAATGGTGGAGGACTTACCGGAGTACATTCAGGAGGAACTATCAGAGCTGCAATCCTACTTTGGCAGTATCGAAGAACTCTGTGAGCATGAAGACGATATTATCTGCCATTCCGGCTGTGACGATATGGCGGATGTGGCTCGCTACTATCTGGAAGAAAGCGGACAGCTTGGGGAACTTCCGGCACACTTACAAAACTATATCGACTATGCCGCCTATGGGCGTGACATGGAATTGGAGGGAACCTTTGTTGTCACGAACCACGGCGTATATGAAATCTTACGGTAGACCCGTCTGTATCTCTTTCAGGAAATGCAGGCGGATTTTTTGATTCAGGGGCGGCTTTTGCTGCCCCCATCTTTTAGAAAGGACGGACAACATGAAGAAAATACGAAGCTATACCAGTATCTGGTCGGTGGAAAAGGTACTCTATTCCATCAATGATTTTAAGCTGCCATTCCCCATCACGTTCACACAGATGGCGTGGTTCGTGGTATCGGTGTTTGCAGTGATGCTCTTGGGGAACCTCCCTCCCCTTTCGTTCATTGACGGGGCATTTTTAAAATACTTCGGCGTACCCTTTGCCCTCACTTGGTTCATGTGCCAGAAGACCTTTGACGGGAAGAAGCCTTACGGCTTCCTGAAATCCGTACTGGCATATCTGGTACGCCCGAAACTGACCTATGCAGGAAAGCCCGTGAAGCTGGAAAAGGAATATCCGGCACAGCCCATCACGGCAGTAAGGAGTGATATTTATGGCATATCCGATTAAGTATATCGAAAATAACCTTGTGTTCAACCATGACGGGGAGTGCTTCGCTTACTATGAGCTGCTTCCCTACAACTATTCCTTTTTAAGCCCTGAACAGAAATATCAGGTACACGATTCGTTCCGGCAGCTTATCGCCCAGAACAGGGACGGGAAGATTCACGCCCTGCAAATCAGCACCGAATCCAGCATACGGGCGGCACAGGAACGCTCCAAACAGGAAGTGACAGGCAAGCTAAAGGACGTTGCCTGTGCAAAGATTGACGCACAGACCGAAGCCCTGATTTCCATGATAGGGGAAAATCAGGTGGACTACCGCTTTTTTATCGGCTTCAAGCTGCTTGTCAATGAGCAGGAAGTCACCATGAAGCAGTTTCGCAGGGAAGCAAAGACCGCTGTTTCCGACTTCCTCCATGAAGTCAACCACAAGCTCATGGGGGATTTTGTTTCCATGAGCAATGAGGAAATCTGGCGGTTTCAGAAGATGGAAAAACTGTTGGAAAGTAAAATCTCACGCCGCTTTAAAGTCCGGCGGCTTGATAAGGACGATTTTGGCTATCTGATTGAGCATTTATACGGGCAGACCGGAACCGCCTACGAAGATTATGAGTATTATCTTCCGAAGAAACGGTTTCAGGAGGAAACGCTGGTGAAATACTATGACCTCATCAAACCTACCCGTTGTCTGATAGAGGAAAACCAGCGGTATCTGAAAATCGAACAGGAAGACGGGACAGTTTATGCCGCCTACTTTACCATCAACAGCATTGTAGGGGAACTGGACTTCCCATCCTCGGAAATCTTTTACTATCAGCAGCAGCAATTCACTTTTCCCATTGATACCTCTATGAATGTGGAGATTGTGACAAACCGGAAAGCCCTCTCCACGGTGCGGAACAAGAAAAAAGAGCTGAAAGATTTGGACAACCACGCATGGCAGAATGACAGTGAAACCAGTACAAACGTGGTGGACGCTTTAGACAGCGTAAATGAGCTGGAATCCACCTTAGACCAGAGCAAGGAATCCATGTACAAGCTGTCCTATGTGGTGCGTGTGACGGCTCCCGACTTGGAAGAACTGAAACGCCGCTGCAATGAGGTGAAAGATTTTTATGACGATTTGAACGTGAAGCTGGTTCGCCCCTTTGGGGATATGCTGGGGCTGCATGGGGAATTTCTCCCTGCCAGCAAACGGTATCTGAACGATTATATCCAGTATGTCACCAGCGACTTCCTCGCTGGTCTTGGCTTCGGGGCAACCCAGATGTTAGGGGAGCCGGAGGGTATTTATATCGGGTACAGCCTTGATACAGGAAGAAACGTGTACTTAAAGCCTGCCCTTGCCAGTCAAGGGGTAAAAGGCTCTGTCACCAACGCCCTTGCTGCCGCTTTTGTCGGCTCCCTCGGCGGTGGAAAATCATTCAGCAACAACATGATTGTCTATTATTCCGTATTATTTGGGGCACAGGCACTCATTGTTGACCCGAAAGCAGAACGGGGACGCTGGAAAGAAACCCTGCCGGAAATCGCCCATGAAATCAATATCGTAAACCTGACTTCGGAGGAACAGAACAGGGGCTTACTCGACCCGTATGTGATTATGGAGAACCCAAAGGATTCCGAATCACTGGCAATCGACATCCTGACCTTTTTAACAGGCATTTCCAGCCGTGACGGGGAAAAGTTCCCTGTTCTTCGGAAAGCCATCCGTGCGGTGACAAACAGTGAGGAACGGGGGCTTTTCAAGGTGATTGAGGAACTACGGGCGGAGGGAACCACCATCAGCACCAGCATAGCCGACCATATCGAATCCTTTACGGACTATGACTTTGCACACCTGCTCTTTTCGGATGGGGATGTCACACAGTCCATCAGCCTTGAAAAGCAGCTCAACATCATTCAGGTGGCGGATTTGGTGCTGCCGGATAAGGAAACCTCGTTTGAAGAATACACCACAATGGAGCTGCTTTCCGTGGCAATGCTCATTGTAATCAGCACCTTTGCCCTCGACTTCATCCATACCGACCGCAGCGTGTTTAAGATTGTGGATTTGGATGAAGCATGGAGCTTCTTACAGGTGGCACAGGGCAAGACCCTCTCTATGAAGCTGGTTCGTGCCGGACGTGCCATGAACGCAGGCGTTTACTTTGTCACCCAGAACACGGACGATTTGCTGGATGAAAAGCTGAAAAACAATCTGGGCTTGAAATTTGCGTTCCGTTCCACGGACATCAACGAAATCAAGAAGACCCTCGCCTTTTTCGGGGTGGATTCCGAAGATGAAAACAACCAGAAGCGGCTCCGTGACTTGGAAAACGGACAGTGCCTTATCAGTGATTTGTACGGGCGTGTGGGAGTGATACAGTTCCATCCTATCTTTGAAGACCTGTTCCATGCCTTTGATACCAGACCGCCCGTGAGAAAAGAGGTGGAATGATGGTGATACATAGAACTTCCAACGGGCAGCAGCTCCCTGTTCCCTATTCAGCAAAAAAGGGCTTGTCTTGGAAAATAGCAGGAAAAGTGATTGGCAGGGTGCTTCTGGCACTCCTGCTCATCCTCCTGCTGCTGGCAGTCTTCGGCACAGCCGCCCACGCTGCCGGACTGGTGGATGATACGGTGGACGCTGCCAACGAATACAGCAAATATCCTCTGGACAACTACCAGCTTGATTTTTATGTGGACAGCGGATGGGACTGGCTCCCGTGGAACTGGCTGGACGGTATCGGAAAACAGGTGATGTACGGGCTGTATGCCATCACAAATTTTATCTGGACAATCAGCCTGTACCTTTCCAACGCCACGGGGTATCTGATTCAGGAAGCCTACTCGCTGGACTTCATTTCCTCTACGGCGGATTCCATTGGGAAAAATATGCAGACCCTTGCAGGCGTTACCACAGGCGGCTTGTCCTCGGAGGGATTTTATATCGGGTTCCTGCTGATTCTCATTCTGGTGGTGGGGATTTACGTTGCCTACACAGGGCTTATCAAACGGGAAACCACAAAAGCCATCCATGCCGTTGTGAATTTCGTGGTGGTGTTCGTGCTGTCCGCTGCCTTTATCGCCTATGCCCCTGATTATATCGGGAAAATCAATGAATTTTCCGCAGACATCAGCAATGCCAGCCTGACCCTTGGTACAAAGATTGTGCTGCCGAACTCGGAAAGTCAAGGAAAAGACAGCGTGGATTTGATACGGGACAGCCTGTTTTCCATTCAGGTCAAGCAGCCGTGGCTCCTGCTGCAATACGGCAACTCGGATGTGGAAAGCCTTGGGGCTGACCGTGTGGAACGCCTGCTCTCAACCAGTCCAGACGAAAACAACGGGCAGGACAGGGAAGAAATCGTGGTGGAGGAAATCGAAGACAGGGAAAATACCAACCTTACCATCACAAAGACCATCAACCGCTTGGGAACCGTCTTCTTCCTGTTCATGTTCAACATGGGTATCTCCGTTTTTGTATTCCTGCTCACGGGGATAATGATTTTCTCACAGGTGCTTTTTATCATCTACGCCATGTTCCTGCCTGTGAGCTTCCTCCTTAGCATGGTTCCCTCTTTTGAGGGGATGTCAAAACGTGCCATTACAAAGCTGTTCAATACCATCCTTACCAGAGCCGGAATCACCCTGATTATCACGGTAGCGTTCAGTATTTCCACCATGCTCTACAACCTGTCTGGGGAATATCCGTTCTTCCTGACGGCGTTCTTGCAGATAGTGACCTTTGCCGGAATTTATTTCAAGCTGGGGGATTTGATGGGGATGTTCTCCTTACAGAGTGGGGATTCCCAAAGCATGGGGAGCCGTATCATGCGAAGACCCCGTATGCTCATGCACGCCCATATGCACCGTTTACAGCATAAGTTAGGACGTTCCGTGGCGGCTCTTGGGGCTGGAACGGCTGCCTACCATGCAGGAAAACAGGCTGGCTCAGACCAGAGAACTGCTTCCAGCTCCGGCTCTTCCAAACGGACGCAGGCAGACCACAGCAGACCAGACGGACAGGCAGCACCGGAAAAGGAATCCGCATGGAAACGGGCTGGCTCTGCGGTAGGTGCGGTGGCAGATACCAAAGATAAGATAGCCGATACTGCCGGACAGCTTCGGGAGCAGGCAAAGGATTTGCCTGTCAATGCAAAGTACGCCCTTTACCACGGGAAAACACAGGTATCAGAGGGAGTACGGGATTTTACTTCCAGCGTGACCCAGACCCGAACTGCCAGAGCCGAACAGCGGAACGCACAGGCAGAAAGCCGCAGACAGACCATTGCAGAACGCAGGGCGGAACTGGAACAGGCAAAACAGCCGCAAAAGACAGCTTCCGAAGCACCCAAAGGGGCGGCTCCTGTCCATGAACGCCCTGTTACTGCAAAGCAGCCAGAAGATTTCCGAAATCGTGCAGATACCGCTCATACAGAAAAACCAGCCATGCAGCCAGCTTCCCCATCCATCAGGGAACGGGGACAGGTTCCTTATGGGGGAACTGTGGCAGAACGGGCTTCGGTTCCGGTAGTAAAGGCAGCTTCCATCCACCATGAACAGATACCGTCTGCAAGGACAGAACGCCAGATAGTCCCTCCGGCTTCCCCAGACAAACCAGAGGAAAGACAAAAGACAACTACTACACCTGCTGCTCCCCGTCCGGCAAGACCTGTCCAGAACGATACGGCTCCTGTGATACCGGAAAGAAAACGGGCTGCCCCTGTGGTAAAAGAATCGAACTTTACCATCCGGCGTACCACCGCCAGAAAGGAGTGGACAAAAACGGTAACAGCGGCTCCCAAACAGAAGAAAGGGGAGAAACCATGAAGTTAAGACACCTTTTCTTCGCCTGTTCCGGCGTGTTTGTGATGATGTTCTCCCTGCTCCTTTTGGTGGTGATTGTCTTCTCGGATGAGGAAGACGGAGGAAGCGGCGGAAACCTTATCTATGGGGGCGTGAGCGTATCACAGGAAGTCCTCGCCCATAAGCCTATGCTGGAAAAGTATGCAAGGGAATATGGCATAGAGGAATACTTAAATGTGCTGCTCGCCATCATTCAGGTGGAATCCGGCGGCACGCTGGAAGACGTTATGCAGTCCTCGGAATCTCTGGGGCTTCCCCCGAACTCCCTTAGTACAGAGGAATCCATCAAACAGGGCTGCAAGTATTTCTCGGAACTGCTCGCAGCGGCAGAAACAAAGGGCTGTGACTTAAACAGTGTGATTCAGTCCTACAACTACGGCGGCGGTTTCCTAGACTATGTGGCAGGACACGGGAAAAAATACACCTTTGAACTGGCAGAGAGCTTCGCAAGGGACAAATCCGGCGGAAAGAAAGTCACCTACACCAACCCTGTTGCGGTAGAGAAAAATGGGGGCTGGCGGTATTCCTACGGAAATATGTTCTATGTCCTCTTGGTATCGCAATACCTGACCGTGGCACAGTTTGATGATGAAACGGTACAGGCTATCATGGAGGAAGCCTTAAAGTATGAGGGCTGGACGTATGTGTACGGGGGCGATTCCCCCTCCACTTCCTTTGACTGTTCGGGACTGGTGCAGTGGTGCTATGGCAAGGCAGGAATCGCCCTGCCACGGACAGCACAGGAACAGTACAATGTGACGCAGCACATCCCCCTGTCCGAAGCAAAAGCAGGGGATTTAGTCTTTTTCCACTCCACCTACAACGCCGGAACCTACATCACCCATGTGGGGCTGTATGTGGGAAATAACCGGATGTACCATGCCGGAAATCCCATTGGTTACGCAGACCTGACAGGCTCCTACTGGCAACAGCACCTTGCCGGAGCCGGACGAATCAAACAATAAGAAAGGATGAACCGATATGATTCAGATTAGAAAAGAGGATAACCAGAAAAAGCAGAAAGAAAAGAAACTGAAAGTCTACAAAGTCAATACCCATAAAAAAACCGTGATTGCCCTGTGGGTGCTGCTGGCAGTGAGCTTCCTGTTTGCCGTCTATAAGAATTTCACGGCGATAGACATTCATACTGTCCATGAAACCAAAGTGATTGAGGAAACCATCCTCGACACCCACAAGATAGAAAACTTTGTGGAGAATTTCGCAGAAGTCTACTATTCATGGGAACAGTCCGCCGCTTCCATTGATAACCGGACAAATGCTTTAAAAGGGTATCTCACCGGAGAGCTGCAAGCCCTGAATGTAGATACTGTCCGAAAGGACATCCCCGTATCGTCTGCCCTGACCGATTTTCAGATATGGGAAATCACAGAAGAAAAGGAGCAGCATTATCAAGTGACCTATACGGTGGAACAGCGTATCACAGAGGGAGAATCCAGTAAAACCGTCCGTTCCGCCTATCAGGTGACGGTCTATGTGGACGGCTCTGGAAACCTGACGATTATCCAGAATCCAACTATCACCAGTGTTCCCGTAAAATCCGGCTACACCCCAAAAGCGGTACAAAGTGACGGTACGGTGGATTCCATCACCACGGAGGAAATCAACGAATTTCTCACTACCTTTTTCAAGCTGTACCCTACGGCAACCGCAAAGGAGCTGACCTATTATGTGAATGAGGGCGTGCTGAAACCTGTGGGAAAAGAGTATATTTTCTCAGAACTGGTAAATCCGGTCTACAACCGAAACGGAAATCAGGTGACAGCTTCCCTTGCAGTGAAATATCTGGATAACCAGACCATGACAACACAGGTATCGCAGTTTGACCTTGTGCTGGAAAAGAACGGGGAAAACTGGAAGATTGTGAAATAGAGCTATATAAATACAGAAGACACATTGTATTTCTTGAAAGATTACAATGTGTCTTCTCATTAAAATTCTGTTCTGGACATTCACCTGTCCTCTGTTTCGACTTTGGCTATCTCTTTTGCTGTGGCGGTGACTACCCGTATTCCTTTCTCGCTCATACTATCAAGCAATGTATCAAGTTGTCTGCGTTGTGTAT
>OOBR01001929.1_pt1 | contig 9827 bp, 5 predicted proteins | sample 1671281 | NCBI WGS metagenome assembly OOBR01 (sample SAMN06348140, study PRJEB24527) | human gut metagenome | biome: human gut; feature: ankylosing spondylitis patient; material: feces | host: Homo sapiens | place: China | collected 2015-10
AAATCGTGGCATTTTGCACACTATACTTCTCAATTTTTTCTAAAGAGGCCACATCTGTGGATTTGTACCACTTTTTGACGTCGGTAAGTCCCGGGGCATCAACCGGGATTTTCAAGAATAATCCCTTGATCAAGCCTTTATCCAAGATAAACTTTTTCTGGTTTTCCTCGTAATAGTTTAATTTATCACTTTCCCGGATATCAGTTTTCAGCTTCTCCTCCACCAATCGTTCCTGATAACGGTAACGAACCAAGGAACGCCTGTACTCCTCTACCAATTTATCGACCTCCTCTTTCTCATCCCCCAAGTTACGCAAAGCCACATCGTACACCAATACATCCTTTACCCATTTCTTGGTAAAGTTCTCGGCTAGCAACAGACTATCTGCGGAGGAAATCCCCCGGGGTATTAGCTTATTCACCTCCGAACGATTTAGGGTACGTCCTTTCACGCTAACCAAGACATCCGTAGTATCAGCTGGCTGAGAACCTTTACAGGCACCCAACAACACAACGAACGTTAGGAACATGAAGACTATCCTCATATCTATCTTTATTTTATTTCTTTAGTTTCTTCAATAATTTCCAGTTGACAGTCACCGGATATTTTTTATTCAAATCCGCAATCCACTTCGCTTCCAACACCTTCTGCTGGGCGGAGGGTTTGCTCCAGATCTCCCGGTTGCTGACCTCAAACAACAGAATCCCATCCCGGTACTCCTGCATCAAATGAGGGATCTCCGGATGTTTTGTCTCCAGATTCTTACGCTCGGCGGTCGTTACGATATCGCGGATAAACAAATCATAGACCTCTTGCATAAAATCACCCGCATACGTTTTTGTCGAGAACGGGCAACGTTGGATATAATAAGCGAACTCCGCTTGCGGGAAATCCTTTCCATCCAATTGCATAAGCGTCTTGTTCATATCCTTCGCTTTCTCATAAAACGCCTCGTCCGTGGGGAAACAATCATTACATAACGCTTGCAGCTCCGCATAGGCTTCCGGATAGAAAACGTATCCGTATTCTTTTTTCATACGATCGTCGAAAGCTTTATATAACTCGAAGTTACGTTCACCCTGCCCCATACGTCTCGACAAAGCTTTTTCCTCTTCCTCAAACGAAGGGCGTCCCTTCTTATCGATCAACTTAATGATATGGTAACCAAAACGAGTTTCCACCACCCCGGATAAATCACCCGGCTTGCTCAACGCAAAAGCGGCTTGCTCAAAAGGCTGGACCATCTCGCCTACCCCAAACCAAGGTAATACTCCCTCTTTCTTAGCGGAAGCAGCATCCCCGGAATATTCTTTCGCTAACTCGCCAAAATCAGCTCCCTCTTGTACTTGCTTATAGATAGCTTGCGCTTTTGCCAGAAAAGCCGATGAGTCCTGAATAGCGGAATCTTTCGGGAAGGCGATCAAGATATGAGCGACATGTACCCGCCCCGGATTGGGTTTACGACTATGGACTTTTATCAAATGAAATCCTAATTTCGTGCGAACCGGTTCAGACACCACGCCAATCGGCAAGGAATAGGCGGCATCCTCAAACACTTTTAGGGATTGCATCGGGAGCAAGCAACGTACATATTCGCAAGCGACATGCTCCTTATCCTTCTCGGCCAAAGCTTTTCCGACTGTTTCCATATCCTCTCCTTTCTGGAGACGTTCGTATACTCGCATGGCTTCTTGATATACAGCTACCGTATCTTTGGAGACCGTCTTCTCCGGCAAACGGAATAAGATGTGGGTCAACTCTACCGAGTGATCCCCACGGTCATATACCGCACGGGCAGCCGCTTTCTCACCCTCCTTATCCGACATATAGCTATTGATCAACTGAGCCCGGTATCCATCCAGCTCACTTTTGAATGAGGATGTCTGGTCGATCCCTAAAGATTCCGCCTCCGCTACTTTTAGCTTAAAATTTTTAAATAGCTCGACATAGTTTTTGACGGACTTTGTATTCGATAAATCCACCTCTCCATTCTTCTCCGCGATAAAAATAAATTCAGATAAAGGCACTTGTTTTCCAGCGACCGTCATAACGACCGAATCGGATGCGGTTTGAGCGTTAACTGTCACACAAGCGAATACCCCTAATGAAATAAGTAACTTTTTCATCAAAAATTCTTTTACCATAGCACGAATATACATTACAAAAATAACACTAATCTAACGGAGAGCCGACAAGAAAAGTATGCTATCCCATTAAATTAGTGTTTTTTATAAAACGTAAAACTTGTATTACTATTCACCGCGGCTATAATTCGGAGCCTCTTGCGTGATCGCTACGTCATGCGGATGGCTCTCTTGCACACCTGCGTTGGTGATTCGAGTAAAACGAGCTTTATGCAACTCCTCGATATTATGAGCCCCGCAATAACCCATTCCCGCACGTAAACCACCTACCATTTGGTAAATGACCTCATACAAAGAACCCTTAAACGGAACACGGGCAGCGATTCCCTCCGGAACCAGCTTCTTCACGTCGTCCTCCACATCTTGGAAATACCGATCCTTGGACCCCTTTTGCATAGCTTCCAACGACCCCATTCCACGGTAAGACTTAAACTTTCGGCCATTGAAGATAATCGTATCGCCCGGCGACTCCTCTACACCCGCCAACAGAGATCCCATCATCACGGAAGATCCACCAGCGGCGATCGCCTTCACGATATCACCGGAGTAACGCAAGCCACCGTCGGCGATCAAAGGCACACCAGTTCCTTCCAACGCCTTCGCCACATCGTAAATAGCCGACAACTGGGGAACACCCACACCAGCGATCACACGAGTTGTACAAATCGAACCCGGACCGATACCTACCTTCACGGCGTCCGCCCCGGCTTCCACTAAATATTTAGCAGCCTCGCCCGTAGCGATATTACCGACCACACAATCAATATGCGGATATTGCGCCTTAATCTGTTTCAAGACATCCACCACACCTTTTGAGTGACCATGTGCCGTGTCGATCACCAAAGCATCCACCCCGGCATCCACCAAAGCGGCTACACGCTCGAAGGTATTGAACGTAACGCCTACACCGGCAGCTACACGCAAACGACCTTTCGAATCCTTGCAAGCCTTCGGTTTATCTTTCGCTTTCGTTATATCTTTATAGGTAATCAAGCCGATCAACTTATTATGGCTATCGACCACCGGTAACTTCTCGATCTTATGTTCCTGAAGGATCTGAGCGGCGGCCTCCATATCCGTAGATTGTCCGGTTACGACCAAATTCTCTTTCGTCATCACCTCGTCGATAGAGCGGTTCATATCCTTCTCGAAACGCAAGTCACGGTTCGTCACGATACCTACCAAATACCCGCCTTCATCCACCACGGGAATACCGCCAATCTTATATTCAGCCATCATTGCCAAGGCATCCGCCACACGCTTGCCCTTCGTGATAGTCACCGGATCATAGATCATTCCATTCTCCGCACGTTTAACGGTCTGGACCTGCTTTGCCTGCTCGGCGATCGTCATGTTTTTATGAATCACACCAATACCTCCCTCACGGGCGATAGCGATAGCCAACTTGGCCTCGGTAACCGTATCCATAGCGGCCGACACCATCGGTATATTCAATGTGATATTACGTGAAAACTTTGTCGTGAGATCGAACCCATCCATAACTACCCTGTCTGCAATAAATGACATAGAACTTATGCTTTAAAAATTATTGCGCGCAAATATACGACTTTTCACGTAATAAATCGATACGGGAGAAATTAAAAATTCGATTCGGAAGAAAATAAACTTTCATCCGAACGAAAACAAAATTCCTTCCGAAGGAAAAATAAATCTCTTTCGGAAGGAACAATAAGCTTCTTTATTTGTTTTTTCTTTAGAGTGGAACCGGGCCACCCTTCCATTAGTTTGCCATTTCAGACAAGAACTTGATACGGACCAAGCGAATCTCCTCTTCCGTATAGTCACCGCCTAATTCCTCGATGGCGTCTTCCAGACCGTCGGTCTCCGAATCCTTGAAATACTCGTAAATATCCTCGATATGATCCTCATCCATCACATCATTCAAGAAATAATCGATATTGATACGTGTACCGGAATATACGATTGCCTCGATCTCATCCAAAAGCTCGGTGAACTCAAGTCCGTTAGTCAACGCGATCTCGTCCAGCGCCACCTTACGGTCGATCCGCTGAATGATTGAGACCTTCAACTTGGACTTATTAGCGACCGTACGTACGCGCAAATCCTCCGGACGCTCAATCTCGTTCTCCTCTACATGTTTCTTGATCAACTCAATGAACTCCTTGCCATAACGTTTCGCCTTACCAGCGCCCACTCCCGGGATATTCTGCAACTCGTCCAACGTGATCGGATAAGTAGTAGCCATAGCCTCCAAAGAGGGATCTTGGAAAATCACGAAAGGCGGAACTTCCAACCGCTTGGATAATTTCTTACGCAAATCCTTCATCATGGAATAAAGAACCGGATCTACCGCACAAGAGGCGCCCCCACGAACCGGAACTTCCTCTTCCTCTTCCTCGAATTCATTGTCCTCGGTAATCTTGAACGATACCGGCTTCTTCATGAACTCCTTACCTTTTTCCGTGATTTTCAGCAAACCATAATTCTCAATATCCTTCGCTAAATAGCCAGCGATTAAAGCCTGACGAATAACGGCGTTCCAAGTTTTATCATCCTCGTCCTGTCCGGAACCGAAGACCTCTAATTCATTGTGCTTGTAATTTTGGATTTCGGAGGTTTCGTTACCTACCAAAATATTTACGATATAATCTGCCTTAAACTTTTCTTTCAACGTACTGATAACCTCCAGTACCGCACTTAACAATTCCTTCGCTTCCACCTGCTTCTTTGGGTTCAAACAATTATCACAATTACCACAATTATCTTCCAGGTATTCCTCACCGAAATAATGCAATAGCACTTTTCTCCGGCAGACGGAAGTCTCGGCATAGGCCGCAGTCTCTAAAAGCAAGTGTTTGCCGATTTCCTGTTCGGCCACGGGCTTTCCTTGCATGAATTTCTCCAATTTTTGCAAGTCCTTATAAGCATAGAAAGCGATACATTGGCCTTCTCCGCCATCCCTACCGGCACGACCGGTTTCCTGGTAATAACCTTCTAGGCTCTTCGGGATATCGTAATGAATCACATAACGGACATCCGGCTTGTCGATACCCATACCGAAAGCGATCGTAGCCACGATCACATCCGCCTGTTCCATCAGGAAGGCATCCTGATTGGCGGAACGTACTTGCGAATCCATTCCCGCATGGTAAGGCAACGCCTTTATCCCGTTGGCTTTCAAGATGTCGGCAAATTCCTCCACCTTTTTACGGCTCAAACAATATACGATACCCGATTTACCCTCGTTGGCTTTAATATACTTAATGATCTCGCGGTCTATATTCGTTCCTTTCGGACGAACCTCATAATACAAATTAGAGCGGTTGAAGGATGATTTAAAGACTGTAGCGTCTATCATACCCAGATTCTTCTGGATATCGTGCTGCACCTTAGGTGTAGCGGTAGCGGTCAGAGCGATTAACGGACGTTTACCGATCTCATTGATAATCGGACGGATTCTTCGATATTCCGGACGGAAATCATGTCCCCATTCCGAGATACAATGCGCCTCGTCCACCGCATAGAAAGAGATCTTTACCTGACGCAGAAAATCCACGTTCTCTTCCTTGGTCAAGGACTCCGGTGCTACATACAGCAACTTGGTACGTCCTGATAATATATCCGATTTCACCTGGTCGATAGCCGACTTATTCAAAGAGGAATTGATAAAATGGGCGACCCCATCTTCCTCACTGAAATTCCGCATCGCGTCCACCTGATTCTTCATCAAAGCGATCAACGGAGATATCACGATCGCGGTTCCTTCCATTAGTATGGATGGTAATTGATAACAAAGAGATTTACCTCCCCCCGTCGGCATTAATACAAAAGTATCCTTCCCGGCCAGCACGTTCTCAATAATAGCCTTCTGGTTCCCCTTAAAGGTACCGAAGCCAAAGTGCCGATTTAGCTCTTCTGTTAAATGATCCTTCTTTGCCATACTTCGTATTATTTATAGTAAACCGCCTACGTTTACGCGACCTGTAAACGGTTCACGTCCGATTTTTCAAATTTCTCTTTCGCATACTCCAACGTTACATGGAGTTCCTTTACTTTTTGAGATGGCATACTGTACATAGCGTCCATCATCACGGCTTCTACGATTGAACGTAACCCACGGGCACCCAGCTTAAACTCAAGCGCCTTATCCACGATAAACTCATAGACTTTCTCATCGAACGTCAGCTTAATGCCATCCATCTCGAACAATTTGACGTATTGCTTGATAATGGAGTTCTTCGGCTCGGTCAAGATGTTACGAAGCGTATCACGATCCAGCGGATTCAGATACGTGAGGATAGGTAAACGACCGATAATCTCCGGGATCAAGCCAAACGACTTCAAATCAGTCGGGGTGATGTATTTCAGTAAATTATTCCGGTCTACGGTAGCCGTATCCAAACTAGCCGAATAACCGACCACACGGGTATTTAAGCGTTGAGCGATCTTCTTTTCGATTCCATCGAAAGCACCACCGCAAACGAACAGGATATTCTTCGTATCCACCGCAATCATCTTTTGCTCCGGATGCTTACGTCCCCCCTGAGGAGGCACATTCACGATCGATCCTTCTAGAAGTTTCAGCAAACCTTGCTGTACACCCTCACCGCTGACATCCCGAGTGATAGACGGATTATCGCTCTTACGTGCGATCTTATCGATCTCATCGATGAAGACGATACCCCGTTGGGCCGCCTCCACATCATAATCCGCCGCTTGCAATAGCCGGGTCAAGATACTCTCGATATCCTCCCCCACGTAACCTGCCTCGGTAAGTACCGTAGCGTCCACGATAGCGAACGGGACATGCAATAACTTAGCGATCGTACGGGCTAACAAAGTCTTGCCCGTACCGGTAGCGCCCACCATGATAATATTAGATTTCTCAATCTCTACATCATCGGCGGTAACCTTTTGAAGTAAACGCTTGTAATGGTTGTACACCGATACCGACAGATAACGCTTCGCATCATCCTGCCCGATCACGTACTGATCCAAGAAAGTCTTGATATCTTCCGGTTTAGGCAGATCTTTCTGCTTCAAACCAAAAGAAGTTTTCTTACCTCCTGTCTGCTCCTTTACGATCTCATACGCCTGCCGGGCACAATCATCGCAAATACAACCAGAGATCCCATTGATAAGCAAATTAACATCACGGCTACTCCTGCCGCAAAACGTACATGTATCGCCTGTTGTTTTGGCCATAGTTTCTTATTGTTGTTTTTGTTATTTACGTGTTAAAACATCGTCGATCATGCCATACTTTTTCGCTTCCTCCGCGGTCATCCAGAAATCACGGTCGCCATCGCGCTCGATCTCCTCATAGGGTCTACCTGAATGATCCGAGATTATGGTGTACAGTTCTTTCTTAACCTTCAAGATCTCGCGAGCGGTAATCTCGATGTCTGAAGCCTGTCCTTGTACGCCGCCAAGCGGTTGATGGATCATTACACGGGAGTGCTTCAAGCCGAAACGTTTTCCCTTGGTTCCCGCCACCAATAAGACAGACGCCATAGAGGCGGCCATACCCGTACAAATCGTAGATACGTCGCTGGAGATAAACTGCATCGTGTCGTAAATGCCGTAGCCCGCATATACAGAGCCACCCGGCGAATTGATATAAATAGAGATATCCTTTCCGGGATCACTGGAATCCAGATACAACAACTGCGCTTGAATCACGTTAGCGGTATAATCATCCACTTGCGTGCCCAAGAAAATAATACGGTCCATCATCAACCGAGAGAAGACATCCATTTGAGCGACATTCAGCTGTCGTTCCTCTATAATTGTCGGGGAGATATAGCTACTGGAGATGTTCATATAACTATCCAGAGCCGTACCACTCATACCTAAATGCTTTGTAGCATACTTTCTAAAATCTTCCATATTTTCTCCTATCTTTTATTTACCGAGAAGACGTAAAAAGGGATTTCCCTCTGTGACTTAACGGAAAAACAAAGTTATAAATAAATTTCTGAAAGAAACAATTTATTTCGCTATCCGCTAAGATATTTTTAGAGAGAAATCCCTTTTTTGATATAAAACAACCTCCTAAGAGGCCGAGTAAAGATCTTTTTATTCAAAAAGTTTGTTGAACTCGTCAGCGGTTACCTCCTTAACATCAAGTTCCACTTGCTCTTTCAACCAAGCAGCCAATTTCTCCTCAACCGCACGGTCGATGATGTTCTGAAGTGTTTGCTTATTTTTCAACATGTCTTTAGCGTAGTTGTCAAGTACATCCTCAGGTACAGACAACATGCCGTATTGAGCGAACTGAGCCTTAGCCACACGTTTAGCGAAGTTCTCGATGTCAGCGTCCTCAACCTTCAAGCCGTTCTTCTTAACCAAGTTCTCCTTGATCAACTGATATTTCAAATCCTGAAGGATCTGAGGGAAGTCCTCGTCGATCTTCTCTTTCGTATTCTTCTCGTTAGCGGCAAGCAACCAACGTTTCAATAAATCGTCAGCGAAATTCAACTCACCAGCTCTCTCAACCAACATATCACGAGTATCCGTCAAGAACTTGAAGTCACTCTGAGGAGCGAATTGCTCTGCCAAAGCTTCCTTGATCTTGTTCTTGAATTCTTCCTCGCTGGTAACCACGTTCTCGCCAAATACCTTGTCGAACAACTCTTGGTTCATCTCTGCGTCTTTATGACGGGTGATCTCCTTGATCTCAAAGCTAAAGTCGCCTGTAGTCTCAGCCACTTTCTCTTTATCGATCTTCAAGAAAGAAGCGATCTCTGCCTCAGCACCCTCGTAAGCCTTATTCGGGTTGAATACCACTACGGCATTTACTTTAGCACCGATAAATTTAGCTTTTTCTTCCTCATCCTTGATATACATAGGCATCAAGACAGCATCCTCAACAACGATACCACCTTCTTTCGGGGCACCATTCTCAAGCTCGGCTACCGTACCTTTTACCATATCTTTTTCCTCAACCTCGTCTACCTTGTCGTAAGAACCGAAGTTTGAGCGATAAGCGTTTACTTGGTTATTTAGCATTTCTTCATCGATAGCGACTTGATAGAACGGAAGTTTATCGTTCTTGCTCAACTCGATATTGATCTCCGGAGCCAAAGCCACGTCAAAACAGAATTCGAAATCCTCTTCCTTATCGAAATCCAACGGCTTTTGCTCAGTCTCGTTAGGCATCGGCTCGCCTAAGATATGCAAATCGTTCTCACGGATATACTTGAACAGATTCTCAGAAACTAATTTGTTTATCTCCTCTACCAGCACGTGCTTTCCGTACATTTTTTTAACCATGCCCATAGGAACCATGCCCTTACGGAAACCCGGTACATTGGCTTTCTGACGAAGGCTACGCAGGCTCTTGTCTACCTGATCAGCATAGTCAGCTTTCACTATTTCTAATTTCACGATACCGCTTACGGCATCATTGTTTTTAAGCGAAACGTTCATTCTGAATGATTTATTTAATTAATAGTCGTATCGAATTTTAGGTCGCAAAATTAGACTTATTCTTTTAATCGTGCAAATTTTGATCTGTTTTTATTCTTTTGTTTATATTTGGCGGCAATTATTTACCCTTTGAATGAATCATTATGAGAATAAAAGGAATATATGCTACCCGTCCGGCGATAATCCAACTTTTGATCCTCTTGCTATTCTTATTGGCTGGAGCCGTTTTATCATCTATTATATCCACGGGCTTATTACTCGCGACCCACG
>OOBR01001933.1_pt1 | contig 9807 bp, 8 predicted proteins | sample 1671281 | NCBI WGS metagenome assembly OOBR01 (sample SAMN06348140, study PRJEB24527) | human gut metagenome | biome: human gut; feature: ankylosing spondylitis patient; material: feces | host: Homo sapiens | place: China | collected 2015-10
GGTGTTTTTTTAGTGATTTATGCCGGTTCCGGTATTATATTTCACGACTTTTACAATATGCCTGCAATTATTGCTTTTTTAGCTGCTCTGCTGACGGCATTTTTACAGACACGCACACTTTCATTTTCTGAAAAAATCACGGTCATTGCCAAAGGGCTTGCCGATGAAAATATTATTACCATGTGTCTAATTTTCCTGACGGCAGGCGCATTTTCCGGAGCCGTATCCGCCGCGGGCGGCGTTGAACACACGGTAAATTTAGGATTAAAACTGCTTCCTGCCAGCTGGTCTGCCGCCGGATTGTTTATTATCGGCTGTTTTCTTTCCATATCCATGGGAACGAGTGTCGGAACGATTTCCGCACTGGCACCGATTGCGGTCGGTATCAGTGAAAAGACTTCGATTTCCCTTGCCATGTGCATCGGAGCGGTCATCAGCGGTGCGATGTTCGGGGATAATCTTTCGATGATTTCCGACACCACAATTGCCGCAACCCGCACGCAGGACTGTTCCATGAAAGATAAATTCCGCACAAACTTTTTTATTGTACTGCCTGCCGCTATCCTGACTTTTGTATTACTGCTGATTCTGCCTTCCCATTCGGAGGTCGTTTCCGTTTACGCAAAGGATGCCAATCTGCTTTTGATTGCACCATATCTTTTTGTACTGGTAAGCGCCTTGTGCGGCATGAATGTATTTGCCGTACTGATTTTAGGCACTGTTTTTTCCCTTGCCGCCGGAATTTTCACCGGAAATCTTTCCGGCATGGAGATTTTTACATGTATGGGCGATGGCATTAACGCCATGTATGATATTACAGTAATTTCAATTATTGTCAGCTGTATCGGTTCACTGATTAAATATAACGGCGGTATTGACTGGCTTTTAACTGCCATCCGTCAGAGAATCCGCTCACCAAAGGGTGCACGTTTCGGTATCAGCGTTTTAACTGCCGGTATTGATACGGCGACTGCCAACAATACGATTTCGATTATTCTTGCCGGTCCGATTGCAAAGGAAATCAGTACCGAATATGATATTTCGCCGCGTGAAACAGCTTCTTTATTAGATATCAGTGCTTCCGTAACACAAGGGCTTTTACCTTACGGCGCACAGGTGCTTTATGCTTCCGCAGCCACAGCTTCTGCTGTTATGCCGTTGAGCGGTGTGGATATTATCGCGTATAACTACTATCCGATGTTTATGGCGTTCTGCCTTTTAGGGTGGATTTTTCTGCTGCGTACCCATAACAAATAGAGGCATATAAAAGGAACGCCTCAACGTGTTACTTGACTTCGGCTTATCCTTTTATCTGTCCTATTATCTGTTTTTACTCTTTCTTGCCCTCTTGATTTCGGTTGAGAGGGCTTTTAGTATTTTTAACAATAATCCTTTTGTTCCCGCATCCAGTGTACCGAACATTTTGATGGTGGCGTTGGCACTGCGAAGGATATCGGCGTTGATGTCTGAAAGAGTCTTTGCGCCGCTTGCGGTAATAAGTTCAAAAAGTGTATCCACAAATTTTTCCCGTTCCTTTGCAGACAGACCCTCCAGCCATGATGTTATGGCTTCATGAAAATTCTTACTGTTCGCGCTGAGAGACGGACATGTCACAAAGCATTTGCCCTCTACCTGCCACGACATGGCATCATGCTGCATGATTCCTGTCTGGCTGCTACACACCACCAGATATTCTTCTTCCTGCCACAGTAACATACCGACAATGGAATGCTGCGGTACAATCGTCTGAATCTGCGGCAGCATTTTCCGGTACGCTTCACTTTCAATCATCTCTTTTGTAAATCCCGGTCCATCATTGTTATAGACTTTCACCACCTTGCGCTGAATGGACGGCTTTGCAAAGACGGCGGCATAAATCGCAAGATTGCCGCCCTTTGAATGACCGCCAAGACGAAGCTTTCCGCGTTTCCAGCGCATAACGGTATTGACATACTCTACAGCTTCAAGCTGGGACGGCACCGGCATCATGACACCCATGTTAAAATCTTCTTTCCAGCCGATAATCGTATCATCTGTCCCGCGAAATGCAATGTAGTACGTATCATCGGGAAGTTCCGCACAGAATGCTGCAAACTGCTTCTCCTCATGGTCATCTGTCACATCTGCATAATCGGAAAGCACAATATCCCCGAAACGCCTGCTTTCCGCTGCAATCCGCATAAAAAACGGTGCTTCCCTGATAAACGATGTGACTTTTTGTAATTCTTCCTCATCATTTAAGTCAAAAAAATCATGTGCCGCCTGCCGCAGGGTAATTTTTTCTTTACTGCCTGCCGCCGGTATGATATTTTTAAAATCCACATAAGCAATCTGCGACAGCACCAGATTATCCACCTCATTAAATGCAGACTGCTCAAACGTCAAATCCCCGCGCCATTTGATATAGTCTTCAATGCCACCCATTTTTACCGACCTCCGTTCTGATAATAAAACACTGCCAGCTGGGTTCTGTCCCGCAAATTCAGCTTTTCCAGTACGGTGCTGATATAATTACGGATTGTTCCCTCTGACAAAAAAGTCTTTTCTGCAATCTCCTTATTGCTGAGCCCCTGTGCAACGAGCTGTATCATTTCGTATTCTTTCTGTGTGATTCCCTGTGCCGCATAATCATAAGCGGCTGTTCCGCCAAGCAGTCCCGGCAGCTTATCGACAATTTTTCCGCCAAAGACAATCTGTCCGGACGCTGCTGCACGGATTGCCGGAACCAGTCCTTCGTAATCCTGTTTGAGCAGGTATCCCTTTACACCGATTTCGAGTGCTTCAATAATATATTCGTCATCTGAAAATGTCGTCAGGAAAAGAATTTTGGCATCCGGATATGCCGCAAGCACATTTCTTGCCGCTTCCAGTCCGGTCATATACTGCATACGGATATCCAGCAGTAAAATATCAGGACTGTATTTTTTATATAGTGACACAGCTTCCCGTCCGTCTTCTCCGACTGCCGCCACTTCAATATCCGTTCCGTTTTCCAGAATCATTTTCAAAGACATGCTTACCAGTTTATCATCGTCAATTATTACTACTTTCATACTTCTCCTTATTTTCCGGGCAATTTTGCCGCAAAACGGCAGTGAAAAAATCCCGGACAGTTTCTCATCTTCCGGCAGGAATATCTGCTTTTGGAATGTGGATAAAAATGCGGTATCCGTTTTCTGTGCGGATATCTATCGTTCCGCCAAACGTTTCCACCCGCTGGCGCATATTGGTAATCCCGATTCCCGTACCGTCCCCCGGATGCACACATTTACCGTTATCCTGAATTAAAATCTGATAAAAGGCGGGATGCTCCCGCAGTAAAAGCTTCACCCTGTCAGCATCGCTGTGCCGGGTTACATTGGACAATGCCTCTTTTACAATCGAGATAATGCAATATTTTAATTCCTTCGGCAGGTCCTGTGACATATCATATTCGTAACTGACCGTATACCCCTCTGCTTTTTCCGTCATCTCACGGACAGTCTGCTCTAAATCCACCGATTCATCATGCAAATCATGAACACTGTTACGGATATTGTTCATCGCACAGTCTAAGGTTTCTTTAATACTTAAAAGCAACGGTTTCGTCTGCTCATCACGGCTGACTGCAATGACCGCTCCCGTCTGGATAAGCGCCCTTGAAAGCAGATGTCCTACATTGTCATGAATTTCCCTTGCAATACGGTTGCGCTCCTTTAAGGTTGCACTGTAAACCTGTGCGTCCTGCTTTTCAATTAAATAGCGGTTTTTCAGTTTTAACATTCTGTTATATTCCCTGTCATCATCCTGTATGCGGATGAACTCCTTTTGCAGTTCTCTATCCTGCCATGTCATCTGCCGCAGATATACCGCCAGCATGTCAAAAACAATCCATAGTATCTGCCACTGTATCCTGTCTGTACCCGACAGGATATAGCGCGATGCCGCAACGCCAAAAAACACCCACAAAAAAACTGTAATGCCTGCTACAGCCGTCCTTTTTATCTCTTTTTTCTCCCATGCCTCCAGCACCTGTTCCCAGACGGCATACAGTACAACCGGAAAGCCATATGATGTCTCTTTTATCACTAAAAACGACAACAGATAGACCGTCACCGCAAATGTCCTTCCCGCCATGCTTTGCAGATATATAACGGCACACACCTCAATAAATAACAACAGCAGACTCACCACTACATGATTGGTAATCCCGCAGGCTGATTCGAGTACGGCACACAGCACGTACAGTACCAGCATATCTGTAATCTTTCTCACATTTTCCTCATTTCCATACGGCAGTCCCGCTAAAATCTGCCGGCCTTCTGATTATTTATATTTTTATTGTACCGCAAGATATGACAAATGTCACTTCCGATTCTGATATTCTTCACTACCGCATTCTGCCCTCACACGCTACAATGTTTATAACAGCTTACAATATGAACAACAACATTATCAGGAGGATTTTTTATGGCAGAAACCATTGTAAAAATTGAAAATCTGGTCAAACGTTATCATGAACTGGTTGCCGTGGACCATTTTAACTTAACCGTATCCAAAGGAGAAATTTTAGGGCTTTTAGGGCCGAACGGTTCCGGAAAGACAACGACCATGAACTGTCTGCTGTCCCTGCTGGCATACGATAAAGGTTCAATCGAGGTCTTTGGAAAACCTATGAAGCCCGACAGCTATGATTTAAAGCGCAATATCGGCGTTGTCTTTCAGAATGTCGCCGTTTTTGACACACTGACCGTGCAGGAAAATATTGATTATTTCTGTGGTTTATACATTAAAGATAATAAGCTCCGCCGCCAATATGTTGCAGAGGCGGTTGAATTTGCGGGACTTTCGGATTTTGTAAAATTTTATCCCAAAAAACTCTCCGGCGGACTGCTCCGCCGTTTAAACATCGCCTGCGGCATTGCGCACAAGCCGAAGCTGATTCTGCTGGACGAACCGACCGTTGCCGTAGACCCACAGAGCCGTAATAAAATTTTACAGGGCATTTTAAAATTAAACGAAGAAGGCGCAACCATTATTTACACATCCCATTATATGGAAGAAGTGGAACAAATCTGTTCGCGCATTGTGATTATGGATAAGGGACGCAACCTTGCAAACGGTACTGCCACCGAATTAAAACAGCTCATTAAAAAAAGCGAAACTTTAACCGTAGAAATTTTAGAGCTGACCGATACACAGCTTGAGGCTGTCCGCAGGCTTAACCATGTCTATGACGTTTCTTATGAAAATAACAGACTGACCGTACAGTGCAGTGGCGGCAGCCACAACCTGATTCATCTTCTGTCTTACTTACAGGAGGAAAACATTGCCTTTGGGCGTGTTTATTCGGAACTTCCGACTTTAAATGATGTTTTCCTTGAAATTACCGGAAGCGAATTAAGAGATTAACTTACATTGAGAGGAGGTTTATAATGTTTTTACGATTGTTTTTATACAGACTGAAAAGTATATTTCTTCAAAAGGACCTGACCTTTTGGACATTGGCTTTTCCACTTATCTTAGGCACATTCTTTTACCTGGGCTTTGGCAGGCTTCTAAACGGCACGGAGCTGGAATTAAACACAATTCCTGCCGCTGTCGTGACGGTTCATGAAAATACTGCCTTTGAAACAGTCTTAAAAGAAGTTGAAAAATCAGACGGAAAAGCCTTATTTGATTTGACCTTTACCGATGAAGACACTGCCATCGCAATGTTAAAGGAAAATAAAGCCACCGGCATTTTTTATGTTGATGCCACACCGCACCTGACCGTTGCGGAAAACGGCATGGAACAGACCCTGATGCAGTCTTTTTTATCCCAATACTGCACCCAGAGCAGTGTATTTGAAAAAATTGCCGCAGAACACCCTGAAAAGCTGGCCGATTCCATTGATTTTTTATCCAAACGCCACTCCTACGGCAGTGAAATTTCTCTGGCAAATGCTTCCTACGACCCGTATATGCAATATTTTTATGCTTTGATTGCGATGTGCTGTCTGATGAGTGTATCTTCCGGTGTAGAATGTATCGGCACTGCCCTTGCCAACTTATCGAGCCTTGGCATGCGCCGTGAATGTGCACCGACACGCAAGTCCGTCATGATTTTAAGTGACCTCGCTGCCGCTTTTGTGCTTCAGACCGTCGGTGTTTTTTTACTGTTTTTCTATCTGACTGTGATTTTAAAGCTGGATTTCGGAAACCGCTTAGGACTTTCCTTTGCCACAGCACTTATGGGTACGCTTTTTTCCCTTGCCGCCGGTGTTTTTATCGGAATCGCCTTTAAATGCAGTATGCACATTAAAATGGGCATTGCCCTTGTATTTATGATGGTCAACTCATTTTTTGCCGGACTTATGGCAGCAACCATGAAAGATTGGATAGAACATATCTGCCCGCTGTTTAACCGCATAAATCCGGCGGCACTGATTTCGGACAATCTGTACGCATTAAATATGTATCCTTCCCTGACCCGCTTTGCGCGCAATATGGGCATACTGGCTGTCATGACACTGGTGCTGTGCTTTATTTCCGGTCTGATATTAAGGAGGTCTGATTATGCAAGTCTTTAAAGCTTTTTATAAATCACTGCGCAGACAGATTACTTCGGTACTGCTGTATGTTATTGCTTTTGCCGCTATCAGTGTGATTATGACAAATACCATGTCTGAAAATACCGACACTCTTTTTACCGCAAAAAAGCTGACGGTTGCCGTGTTCGACCATGACAATACAGATGAAAGCCGCGTGCTGTATAATTACCTTGACCGAACACAGAACCTCACTTCCATAAAAGATGACAACGAAGCGATTGCTGATGAATTATTTTTCAGAAATGTGGATTATGTGCTGATTATCCCTGACGGCTTTTCTGAAAATCCGGATTCACTTAAAAATGTGAAACAACAAAACAGCAGTTCTGCTTACTTTTTGGATAACAGCATTGACACCTTTCTCAATGTATTTTTTAATTTCAGAAATACCGGATATTCCTGCGATGAAGCCGCGCGGCTTACTTACGACTGTATCGGTTCTGCGCAGGAAGCAACACTGCTTTCCGATACCCGGCAGGACGATGTGCAGATTACCGTTCAAAATATTGAACGCTATTTTCACTATCTTCCGTACATTTTTCTTGCTACTATCATTACAAGCCTTGGCGGACTGCTGCTGATTTTCCGTGAAAAAAATGTCAACTACCGGATACGGTGCAGTGCCGTATCTGCCGTCCACTACAATACGGCGCTTGCCCTTGCCTGCCTGACATACAGCATTTTATTATGGCTTGTTTTTATGGTGCTGGCTTTGGCGGTCTGTGGAAAAGGGCTGCTGTCGGTACGGGGACTGATGCTGGTTATCAACAGTTTTGTATTCCTGCTGGTTTCTGTCGGCATTACCTACCTTATCAGCTTTTTGGCTTACAATCCGAACATTTTAAATATGTGGTCTAATGTTATCGGGCTGTGCATGTCATTTTTATGCGGTGTTTTTATTCCAATGGAATTCTTAGGAAAAAATGTCATAAAGGCGGCACACTTTCTTCCTGCCTACTGGTATATCCGCACCGATGAGCTTTGTACACAGTATACAGGAACTTCCGGTGAGTTAAAGACCTATGCCATGTATCTGGGAATCCAGCTTTTGTTTGCCTTTGCGGCATTTAGCGCAGCACTGGTCATTTCCCGTTATAAAAAAGATTCTGTATTATAAATCACAAAAAGCAGATAAGAAACCACTTTTACGGATTTCTTATCTGCCTTTTTTATTTGCATTTTTTAATTTGCAAATTCCAGCCGTACCGAGCCGTTATTGCTGACTGCATACAGATTCGTATCTGCCTGTGTATTTTGTGCGGCATAAGGATTTAACACTTTATTGTCATTGACATAGACACTGCCGTTGTCGGTGTGTGCTTCCACGCGGTACGCACTTTCCGGCTTTGGCGCCGTTACCTGTATTTTACCGTTATTGGTTTTACAGGTCACCGTTCCCTCCCATGCTCCGGCAAGCTCTACATTGCCGTTATTGCTTGAAAAAAGGCTCTCGCCCTTAAATTCTGCATTTACCGTTATTTTACCGTTACTGCAATGCACCTGCGCATTTTTCTCGCAAATCATCTGCATCAGTTCAATTTTGCCATTGTCCGACTGTACATTAAGATTCTGTGTCGTAAACCAGGCATCGGCTGTCACTTTTCCGTTTGACGTATCAATTTTTACCGTATCAAGGGCTGCTTTTTCCGGCACATAGACCGTCACTACATTTTCCCGGTTTTCAAACAACGCGGCAAAACCGAAGTCTAAAATCCAAAATCCTCCGCTTGTTTTTTCCTCTATGCGGATTTTCCCATTGTCAACCGTAACCTGTGGTGTGCTGTGTGTATCCTCATAGGTCACGCTGTAACCGAAGGTATCATCCTGTGACGGCTTTATTTCAACTTTGGCATCATCCGCTTCAATCTCGATGTCTTTGATTTGTGAAATGCCATAGCGCTCATCAGAATAAGCACTGCCTTCCAGTTCAATACCGCGTCTTGAAATAAAAACACCGCTCTTTGCACCCGCAAAAACGCCCGATACAAAACAAATCAATCCCGCGCCGATACACACGGCGGCTGTTATTCCTGTAATCTTTATCCATTTTTTCATCTTCTTCTCCATTCCGCAGGCATTTTAATGCACAAGGAACCGCGGACTGAATTTATTCAGTTCTGCGATAAATTCAGAATTGTGACGCCTGCGGCACAATTCTGTTATGCGAAAATCTTTGGTTTATGGATTTTCGCATTTCTCCATTCTTTATTAGAAATCCACATCACAAACCTTTTAATCCCTATAACGCATCCATATGTCAGCAGCGCCGCAAGCAGTCCCAATCCTACGCTTACCAGTCCCGCACCAATCAGCATAACCGCTGTCGGTATATGTAAAAACACAGTAACAAGTGCTGTTCCCACGGTAAATAATCCGGCAGCTACCATGACCGCCGCCGCAAATCCCAATGACAGCACCACTGCCGCAACGGTAATCACCACCGCAAACAGCACACAGACTACCGCCAGTAAAAGACTTGCCCAGATTGGGGAAGTAATCACCGCCAATGTAATGCCTGCCGCCGTATGCTTTTTCTTTGCGGCTGTCTGTCCGTTATCACTTCCAAAGCCCGGATTCTGTCCGGAACCTGCTGCGCCTGCAAATCCATTTTCCGCGGCAGCATCTGCCGCCGCCCTTTTTGCAAGCTGTTCGGGTGCGCCCAGCTCCTGCATTACTTTTTCCGCATTTTCTACACCGGCATCATCAAAATATTCCCGGTAATATTCCATGATATTTTCTGCTTCCTGCGGCGGAATACCATGCAGGTTATTCTGTAAAATATCTAAATATTCTTCTCTCGTCATTGCTTTTCCTCTCCTGTCAATATTCTGTCAATATTGGATTTGTATGCAATCCACTCTTTCCTGTACATTGCAAGCTGCTCTCTGCCCTTATCCGTAATCTGATAATACCGTCTGTTTCTTCCTGCAAACGGCTGGTCATAGGTGACAAGATATGCTTCCTTTTGCAGTCTGCGCAGTACCGGATATAACGTGGATTCTGAAATATCCACAACCTCTTTAACATTCTGCGTCAGGATATATCCATACATATCTTCCCGCTCCAGAACAGACAGAACACAGGCATCCAGCAGTGCTGAACCAATCTGAAAAATCATTTCTGTCTCCGTTTCTTTTTATTATTTTGTTGCATGATATTATATGTCATATAATATTATTAGTCAATATAATATTACAAAAAAAGTAGGAGTTTTATCTCCTACTTCAAATAAACA
>OOBR01001954.1_pt1 | contig 9723 bp, 10 predicted proteins | sample 1671281 | NCBI WGS metagenome assembly OOBR01 (sample SAMN06348140, study PRJEB24527) | human gut metagenome | biome: human gut; feature: ankylosing spondylitis patient; material: feces | host: Homo sapiens | place: China | collected 2015-10
CATGACTTTATATCTAATTTTATAAATATGTTTTATTCTGTCTTTTATCAGTTTTTATTATATACTTTACTACTTATTCTTTTCAATCGCTTCTTCGATTTTATGTTTACTTACAGCCCCTGTAATTCGGTCTACCTCTTCTCCGTTTTTGAAGAAAATAAGTACTGGAGAGGACATAACGCTGTACTCTTCGATGAGTTCCTGCTCGTAAACAATATTTACTTTTCCGATGTATACGTCTGGATATTTTTCGTCCAAATCTGCAAGTATCGGAGATAACTTTTTGCATGGAATACAACTGTCAGAGTAGAAGTCTGCGATTGCAAGACCTGATGCATTTAACACCTTTTCCTGAAAGCTGTCTTTGTTTAATCTTTCTGCCATAACTGCTCTCCTATTTCAGAAGATATCTGAAAAATCAAGAAATAATCAGCACTTCCTACTTTATGAAATGCTTATCTTTTAAAAAGTATTTTTCAAATATACTCTGGGATTTTCCTGTTTTATTCCTTTAACTTCCTATATGTAACTTTATTCTCCAACTTTCTTTACGAATAAAGTATAAGTTCCATCATCGTTTGTATCTAATTTTAAGATCTGATGTCCTTCTTCTTTCATACTTCTTGGAACATTCTGTACTGGCTCGCCATCATTCATTTTTACGGCTAAAACCTGTCCTTCATCCATTTCTTCTAATGCTACTTTTGCTTTTACAAATGTAACGGGACATACAACATCAGTAATATCTACCTGTTCGTCAAAATGTATTTCACTCATTTTCATAGGCCTCCTTGATTGCTTTTTCAAATGCCTCTTTTCCAGTACGGTCGATCGTGAACTTGAGTCTCTCTCCTGCTTTTCCGTTCTGTTCAAAGAATTTTAATGCTGCATCGCATACTTTTAATAACTTTTCGTGGCTTTCGATAAATGGAATAATTGTCTCGCCTTTGCTGATATGATTTCCAAATGTTCCACCGAAAGAAACAATATATCCTGGCTGTGCATCGTAAGCATCTACTGGACAGGACTTTACACATCGTCCGCAGTAGTTACATTTTCCTGTGTCGATACTGATTTTTCCGTCTTCTAAAGTAATTGCTTCATTTCGGCAGGCTTTTACGCAGACACCACACTGGATACATTTATCTTCTACCCATGCAACCTGCATTCCACCTTTGATTCCTACGTCATTTTCCTCTGCTTTTAAGCAGTTATTCTGGCATCCTGTGATACCGAATTTGAACTTATGAGGAAGTTCGTAACCGAAATATCTCTCATCAAGTTCCTTTGCCAATGCGTAAGTATCAATACAGCCGCTCTGACAGATTGCTGCACCCTGACAGGCAGTAACGGTTCTTACTCGAGGCCCACATACACCTGGAACAACATCCCCTTCTGCTAATGCATTTTTTACTTCTTCAATCTGGTCTAACTTAATGAAAGGAATCTCCACACCCTGTCTGGATGTTAAATGTACATATCCTTCACCGTATTTTTCTGCAACTTCAGCAACTTTTGCAAGCTGCTCTGCACTCATATGTCCGCCGACAGTACGAAGTCTTAAAGAAAAATTATTTTTCTGTTTCTGGCGCATAAATCCGCCCTTTTTCAGAGTTGCATAATCTACTGCCATTTTGTCCTCCTGTAATTAAATGAAATACCCTTTTTCATTTCTATACTGCTAAATTTTTTGTAACCATTCAACGCTATTTGCAAATCACAACTTTGATGGTTCTTTGCTTATATAGCTTTGAATAATTACATTATATATTTTCTATCGCCTGTGTAAAGTCCGCAATTAAATCTTCCACATCTTCAATGCCGACACTGATTCGAATCGTATCCTCATATACCCCTGCGTGTTCCTGTTCTTCTTTGGTACTGTGCAGATAAATCGTTGATGATGGATGAATGACTAACGTTCTTAAATCGCCGATATTGGTTGCGATATGTGCATATTTTAAAGAATTAATCAGTTTAAATGCTTTTTCTCTTGAACCTGCCCGGATTGTGAGGATGGCACCTCCCAGTCCTCCGAACTGTTCATCGACAAGTGTTTTATACGGACTGCTCTCTAATCCCGGATAGTTTACTGTAATTCCTGCCAATTCCTCTAATGCCTTTGCAAGTGTCAGTGCATTGTGACAAAGTACTTTCATTCGAATACCGAGTGTTTCAAGCCCTAAAATATTGAAGTAAGCATTCATTGGCGCGAGACACCCACCCATATTTCTCCACACATCGTTTCGAAGTCTTGCAGTGTAAGCAAACTTTCCGTATTTGCTGTATTCCTTCATTGCCGGATATCTGTCTTTATCCCATTTGAACTTTCCACCATCCACGATGATTCCGCTGATAGAATTGCCGCTTCCGTTGATGTATTTTGAACTGGAATGAATAACAACATCTGCTCCTAATGATAAGGCATTTACCAGATAAGGGGTTGCCGTGGTGGCATCCGCGATAAATGGTACTCCATTTTCATGAAGAAAATCAGTTACTTCTTTGATATTTACTACATCAAGTCCCGGATTGCCAATCAGTTCTCCGAAAACCACCTTGATATTTGGATTTAAAACCGTCTTGATGTCTTCCACGGTAATATGTGGAATGAAATGTGTCGTAATACCAAACGCTTCTAAATCCTTGAATAAGTCGATGGTTCCTCCGAATAATCCGCTTCCTGCAATGATTTCATCTCCAGCACTTAATACATTTAACAGTGCTGCGGTGATGGCTGCCATTCCAGAGGCACAGGCAACTGCGCCCACGCCTCCTTCTAATTCATTGATTCTCTGTTCAAATGCTGCGACAGTCGGATTACCGATTCGTGTATAAGCAAATCCAGGTGCTTTATTTCCAAATACTTTTTCGAGATGTTCTGCGGAATCGTAAGAAAATGCACTTACCTGACTGATTCCCGGAAGTGTTCCTCCGTCCGGCGTATTTCTTCCTGCTTTTCCATGAAGAATCTTTGTGTTAAACTTCATTTCCATCTCTCCTTTTAGATGTGACTTGCAACACCGTATACATCTTCCGCATACTCTGTAATCTTACGGACTGTCTGTACTGTGCTGTCCACGTCTCCTTTTTCTCCTTCTTCCCAGTTCTTAATGTATTTGCTGTACTTGGATAAGGAGTTTTTGATTTCTTCTTTATTCTTTAAGTCTTTATTAAGAACAAGTAATACGATAATACCCGCTCTGTTTAAATGTCTTACGACAAGTCCTACTGGCTCATCATCTTTTGGTGCGTAAAGGTATGTATGTCTTCCACCTAATGTCAGTTCTTTTTCTACCTGTTCTACAAAGCTTCTTGTGATATTGTCATCTGCAAGGTCAAATGGAATGGTTGCTGCTCTCTGTCCTTTGATTACGGCACGAAGCTGATCTGCTTTCTTTCCTGCTTCCTGTCCGTCTTCTTTTACTTCTGTAACAACACCGCAGGCAGAAGTCATATTGGTTACACGGTCAATCAGGATTAATTCTCCTAATGTCTTGTGATCCTTAAATTCATCTGCTACAACACGGTCTACAAATGTAATCTCGCACTCTGCGATTTCGTTCTTTCCTAAGGAATCAGCGGGCTTCTGTTCTCCTGTATTTACATCAATGGAGTAAAGGATTTTTGAAACGATACCAGGTACTAATCTGGTTCCTAATTTTACGAAGTAGTTCTTTCCACTTTCAAGTTTGTCATCGTCCATCCAGAGGAGAGTTGCTTCTACTGAAGAAGTTACCTTTTCTCCTGCACCTGCGGATAAGACACATCCTCTTGATACGTCTACTTCTCGGTCAAGCTGGATTGTTACCGGCTGTCCTTTTTCTGCAGACTGTACATCTTTGTCTGTTACATGAATGGATTTAACGTGTGCTTTTTCCATACTTGGCAATGCAGTAATCTCATCGCCTACCTTGATGCTTCCACTTTCAATCTGTCCCTGGAATCCACGGAACTGATGATTTGGACGGCATACTCTCTGTACAGGAAGATAGAAGCCTTCTTCCTGATTTTCATCAATATCAACCTGCTCTAAGATAGAAAGGATTGGCTTTCCTTCATACCATGTCATGTTGTCGGAAACTTTTGTTACGTTGTCACCTTCTGTAGCGGATACTGGAACGATGTATACATTTTCCAGGCCAAGTTCTGCTTTTAATGCTTCGATCTGTTTTTCGATTTCACGGAATCTTTCTTCACTATACTTTGCAAGATCCATCTTATTTACTGCGAAAATGAAATATTTAATTCCCATTAATGCACAGATTCTTGCGTGACGTCTTGTCTGTACAAGTACGCCCTGTGTTGCGTCCAGAAGAATAACGGCTAAGTCTGCAAAAGATGCACCAACGGCCATGTTTCTTGTATATTCTTCATGTCCTGGAGTATCTGCTACGATAAAGCTTCGATTATCTGTTGTGAAATATCTGTAAGCTACGTCGATCGTGATACCCTGTTCTCTCTCTGCCATTAATCCGTCAAGCAATAAAGAGTAGTCTATTTTTCCACCGCGGCTTCCTACTTTTGAGTCAAGCTCGAGTGCTTTTTCCTGATCTGTATAAAGAAGCTTGGAGTCATACAGGATATGTCCGATTAATGTTGATTTTCCGTCATCCACGCTTCCGCATGTAATAAATTTTAATAATCCTTTCATCTTAGAAGTACCCCTCTTTCTTTCTTCTTTCCATGCTGGCTGCTCCGCCGTCATGGTCGATAACACGGCTGGTTCTCTCGGAATCTACTGCGCTAAGTGTCTCATCAATAATCTCGTCTAATGTATGTGCGGTAGATTCAATACCACCTGTTAACGGGTAACATCCAAGAGTACGGAATCTTACGCTCTTATGTTCAATCTTTTCACCTGGACGAAGCTTCATTCTGTCATCATCTACCATGATGATATTGCCGTCACGCTCTACTACCGGACGCTCTGCCGCATAATAAAGTGGTACGATTTCGATGTTTTCGCGTTTGATGTACTGCCAGATATCTTTCTCTGTCCAGTTAGAGATTGGGAATACTCGAATACTTTCACCCTGTTTAATCTGTGTATTATATAACTTCCACACTTCCGGGCGCTGGTTCTTAGGATCCCATGCCTGTTCTTTATTTCTAAAGGAGAAAATTCTCTCTTTGGCTCTTGATTTTTCTTCATCACGACGACCGCCGCCAAATGCTGCGGTAAATCCGTATTTTGTGAGTGCCTGTTTTAATGCCTGTGTCTTCATGATATCTGTGTAGGCTGAACCATGATCAAATGGATTAATTCCCTGTTTTACACCTTCTTCATTCGTGTAGACAATCATGTCAATTCCTTTTTCTTTTGCAATCTTATCTCTAAATTCGATCATTTCTTTGAATTTCCATGTTGTATCGATATGCATAAATGGGAACGGTGGCTTTTCCGGGTAAAATGCTTTCATTGCCAGATGCAGCATTACGGAACTGTCCTTTCCGATTGAGTAAAGCATAACTGGCTTTTCACATTCTGCTGCTACTTCTCTCATTATGTATATTGCTTCTGCTTCCAGTTCATCAAGATGTGATAATGTTCCCATCTCATTTCCTCCTTTAAAATGTTTTCTATGCTAATATTTGTTAGAATCTTTCATGTTTATCTCAATGGTCTTTGTCTCACCGTTCGGACTATCGACACGCCATATGCGGACATCGCCTTTTTCCTTGACAGAAAGCATGGAACCCATGCCTCCCATGTCAGCACCTAAGAAGTAAAGAATTGCTCCCGTGTGACATTCTTTTAAGCAGGCGGTACAGCCCCAGCAGTCTCTGATATTTCGAATATGTACCTTGCCGTCCTCGCCTTTTTTTAAGAGATTCCCGGGACAGACGGAAAGGCATTTTCCGCATCCCACACATTTATTCTGTAAAATCCGTACACTCATATACCTTGCCTCCTGTCACCAGTTCTCTGAAAATGATTTCTGTCCCGCCGTCTGGCTTTCTTTTTGAATTCACATATTTAAGCCACTGATTGCTTTCTTCCGGATAGTCTGTATTCTCTCCAAAGCTGTGCCATCTTGTCTCTTTTCTAGCTCTTAAATGTTCAATCAAAGTCTGACACACAATCAGTCTCTCTCTTACTTCGTAGATATCTTTTAACTCAAACATATCTTTTGCCTTGAGTTCATCAATCATGCCAAGTAATTCACCGATTCGCTTCTTACCGATTACCAGTCTCTCTTCATTGTACTGATAATCGGTAGCGATTCCTCCGGCATACTGATCCATGACTTTCTGCATTGCCTCTTCAAGCTGTTCTGCAGTAATGAAAAATGTATCTTCGCTGTCTTTTCCTTCTGCTGTCAAATGTGCTTCATACTCTTTTTTCTTTAATATAGAAGCATTATCTATTTTTGTTTCAATTTCCTTTATAGCATTTGATTTTTCGCTGTCTGCATTTAAGTTTTTTAAGTATTTTGTCATGGATTCGGCGGCAATCTCGCCTTCTGCCAATGCTCCGGTTACGTATTTCTGTGGGCATCCTCCGGCAACATCTCCGGCGGCAAATAAACCTTTCACTGTTGTTCTTCTGCCGTTATCTACCCAGTAACCACTTGCGGTATGACCACCTACAATGTAAGGTTCTGTTCCTTCGATTTCGACATTCTCACTTGCCGGTCCTCTCGAACCTTCTAACCATTTGAGTGTCTGGCTTGGTGCCATGTTGAGGTACGCTCTGTATAAATCCTGTTCCTGTGCTGCACTGATTTCGTCTGTCTTTAGATAACAAGGACCGCGTCCCTCTCTGTTCTCAGTTACTGTTCCATATAATCGCTGAGAAGTTGTAAGACCGTATTTTGTCTCATAAATCTCACCGTGAGAGTTCATCTGCCTGGCTCCGACACCCTGTGCGATTGTTCCAACCGGTGCAATCGTATCTTTACATCGCAATGCGATAAAACGCATCTCAAATGTTGTCATTTCTGCTCCGGCTAAAATTCCCATTGCAAATCCGGCTCCTGTATTAAATGGGGAGTACCACATCTTATGTCTTGAAAATCCCGGATTGTTCGGGCGGTAAAGCCCTGCGGCTCCACCAGTCGCACAAAGAACTGCTTTTGCCCGGATATCATAGAAAACATTTTCTTCTATATTAAAGCCCCAGGCTCCTTTGATTTCATTCTCTTCTATTATGTAATCGGTGATATTCACTCTCTCAAGCACTGTGACATTGTCCTGTGACATTGCCGCTTCTGCTAAAAGAGGCTTGATATTTTCACCGTTAATCTTTATATTTCTGTTTCCTCTTGCAACGTACTTACCGTTCTCATCTTTCAGGATAACGAGTCCTAAATCATCAAGAACCTTCGTTACATGATTCAGTCGCTCAGACATGGATAAAAGCAAATCCTCTCTGACAATTCCGTGGGCATCCTTCTTTGCGTAATCCACATAATCCTGAGGGACATGCCCTTCTGTAATATATGCATTTAAAGCGTTAACCCCAGCTGCCAGACAGCCGCTTCTCTTAATATTCGCTTTTTCCGCTATGAGAACACTTACCCCTGCTTCTTTTCCCAAAGTATAGGCAGCAAAGCAGCCTGCTGTTCCTCCACCGATGATTAACACATCTGTCTCTAATCTCTTTGTCTTCATGTCTACCCTCTTGAGTATCTAAAAATTTTATCTATTTTTATCTATCTAATCTAAAAATTTAATTTTAATCTTACATATAATACATTTCATGTCCAACCTGACTGTACTCCATTGAGGAATCTACCAGATTTCTTAATGTTAATTGTTTCAATAATCTATCTGTCTGATCATTCATCTGATCAATCAGAAGTTTCTGTATCGCAGTGGATATTCCCTTTTCGTCTGTTCCGCTTACCACACTTCTTTCATCTTCCAGAAGATAGCTTCCATCTAACGCATGAATCACATCTGCTACGGTAATACTTTCTGGTCTTTTTGCTAAAAGATAACCGCCCTGTGGCCCTTTTACGCTTCTTACCAGACCTGCCTTTCTCAGACTTGAAAAAATCTGTTCCAGATACTTTACAGATATATTATTGCGCTCTGCGATACTGCTTAACTGAACGCACTGGTCTTTGGCATATACTGCCAGATCGATCAATGCGGTAATCCCATACCTGCTTTTCTTCGAAAGATTCATTTATTTATCACCCTTTTCCTCTATTCAATTACAAATTCTGTACTGGATTTCGTACCTGTTTTATGCATTAAGCTTTGAGATTCAAGAATGCCTGGCATTATTCTGTAAATAATGCTGTAGAGTAATATCTGTCTCCTGTATCTGGAAGAAGCGCTACAATAGTCTTTCCTTCGTTCTCTGGCTTCTTCGCATATTCAATTGCTGCATGTAAAGATGCTCCGGAGGAAATCCCTACTAAAATTCCTTCTTTCTTTGCTAAAAGCTTTGCTGTTGCAAAAGCATCCTCATTCGTTGCTCTGAAAATCTCATCATAAATCTTTGTATCTAATACATCTGGTACAAATCCAGCTCCGATACCCTGAATCTTATGTGGGCCTGCCTTACCTTCAGATAAAACTGGTGATGTATCTGGCTCTAAAGCTACAATCTTCACTTCTGGTTTCTGTTCTTTTAAGTACTGACCTGTACCTGTTAAAGTTCCACCTGTACCAACACCTGCAATAAAGATATCAACCTCTCCATCTGTATCATTCCAGATCTCAGGACCAGTTGTTGCTTTATGGATTGCCGGGTTTGCCGAGTTTACAAACTGTCCCGGAATGAAGCTTCCTTCGATTTCTTCTGAAAGTTCATTTGCCTTTGCAATAGCACCTTTCATTCCCTTAGCTCCGCTTGTAAGAACAATCTCAGCACCGTAAGCTTTTAAAATATTTCTTCTTTCAACACTCATTGTCTCAGGCATTGTAAGGATGATTCTGTATCCTTTTGCTGCTGCAATAGATGCAAGACCGATTCCTGTGTTACCGGATGTTGGCTCGATGATTACGGAACCTTCTTTTAAAATTCCTTTCTTTTCTGCATCTTCAATCATCGCTTTTGCGATTCTGTCCTTAACACTTCCTGCTGGATTGAAGTACTCAAGCTTAACTAATACTCTTGCCTTTAATCCTAATTCCTTTTCAATATTAGCAACCTCAACAAGAGGTGTATTTCCGATCAGTCCTAATGTTCCTTTGTAAATGTTTGCCATTGTCTTGTTCCTCCTTATTTTAAAATCTCGTTTTTTATTGATTATTTCTTTCATGTATCTCATGGCTATGATAATATCACCATTAACCTACTTTGTAAATAGGTTTATAGGGATTTATTTTAGAACAATTTTAAAAAACTTGAAAACACGAATGTAATAGTCTTTGGGGAAAGAGATGGAGGAGGAGAAATCAGAAGACTACTGCTTACTCGGAAGATGTATCATCCAGAAGATTCTGTGTTTTCTTTAACGAACAGTAAAAATAAAGTGGATTGTCATTTTACGAGAAATTAAAGTAGTCACCTTTAGAGCTATCTTGAATGCGACAATATAATGATAAATGTATCATGTACAGCGATAGCTTGCAGTATCATATTATCATCAGTGAAACTTGAAAAAATCAGCATAGCGGAGACAGTATCAGAATAAGCCACAACCTTCTGTCCCCTTCCCCTTCTCTCCTCAAAAACTATTGCATTCATTCCTTCTGGAGCCAAAACACAGAAAAAAGAAATAATACCATATCCCAGATGCGGCTTCGGAGCGTGTTTAAGAT